>Ga0310828_1000645_pt1 | contig 30770 bp, 9 predicted proteins | sample WT_ome_3_FD_202242 | JGI IMG/M metagenome (GOLD analysis project Ga0310828, IMG submission 202242) | Sorghum-adapted microbial communities enriched on wild type (WT) sorghum from Joint BioEnergy Institute, Emeryville, California, United... ... | reverse complement strand
ACCAACCACCCCGCATCCCCGTCATCTCCAACCTCACCGGACACACCGCCACCACAGCCGAACTAACCAACCCCGACTACTGGGTCCACCACCTACGCAACACCGTCCGATTCGCCGACGGCGTCCGCACCCTCCACGACGCGGGCGTCACGGCGTACGTGGAGCTGGGCCCGGCCCCCGTCCTGTCGGCGATGGCCCGGGGCAGCCTCGACGAGGACGGCCCGCGGCCGTTCGCCGTCCTGCGGCCCGACCGGTCCGAGGCGCGCACCTTCACCGCCGCCCTCGCCCGGCTGACCCTCCACGGTGCGCACGTGGACACCGGACGGATGTTCCCTGGTGCCCGGCGGACCGTGCTGCCCACCTACGCCTTCCAGCACCGCCGCTACTGGCTCGACACTCCCGCTGCGGCCGGCGACGTCACCGGCCTTGGCCTCGCACCCGCGGGGCATCCTCTCCTCGGCAGTCTGACGAGCCTCGCCACCGGGGACGGACTGCTGCTCGCCGGGCGACTCTCGCCCCGCACACATCCCTGGCTCGCCCAGCACGTGATCGCGAGATCCGCGCTGCTGCCCGGAGCAGCCGTCGTGGAGCTCGCCATCGCTGCGGGTGACCGGGCCGGTCGGGGCGGGCTGCGGGAACTGGTCCTGGAGGAGCCGCTGGTCATTCCCGACGAGGGCATCCGTCTCCAGATCACCGTTAGCCCCGCGGACGCGTCCGGCGAGTGCTCGGTCGCCGTCCACTCCTGCCCGGACACGGCAGCGGACGGGCAGGCGTGGGACGAGGGCGAGTGGACTCGCCACGCCACGGGCGTCCTCACCGCGACCGGTGCCCAGGCGCCGGCCGAGCAGGGACCCTGGCCGCCACTTCCCGCGGTGCAGCTGGCGCGCGAGGGCCTGTACGAGCGCCTGGCCGAACTGGGCTACGCCTACGGTCCGGCCATGCAAGGGCTTCAGGCGGTCTGGAAGTCCGGCACGGACCTGTACGCGGAGGTGGTGCTGCCCGAGGAGCTGCGCGCGGAAGCCGCCGAGTACGGCATCCACCCCGCGCTGCTCGACGCGGCCCAGCACGCGCTGCTGCTCGATCTCGCGTCCGAAGAGGACGATGCGCCCGGCCCCCTACGCCTGCCGTTCTCCTACACCGGCGTCACCCTGCACGCCTCGGGCGCCACCCGGCTGCGGGTGCGCCTGGCCCGGGGCGAGGGCGACAGCGTCGCCCTGACCGCCACCGATCCGGCCGGGCAGCCCGTCCTGTCCATCGACTCGCTGAGACTGCGCCCGGTGGCGACCGACCGCGTCGCCGTACCCGGGGGCAGAGCATTCGACGGGCTGTACCGGGTGGCATGGCAGCCGGTGCGGGCCGTGCCGGCGGCCGCATCGGTCCGTACCGGCCGGTGGGGCGTGCTCGGCGCCGACGCCACCGGGCTCACCGCCGTTTCGTTCCCGGACCACGACGCCCTGGACGCGGCCCTCGCCCGCGGCGAACCGGCTCCCGACGTCCTCGTACTGCCTTGCCGCACCCCGGACAACCGGCTCGAGGAGGTCGCGGCCAGCCACACCGCGGTCCGGGAAACGCTCGCCGCGGTACGGCGCTGCCTCGCCGACGAACGCCTGCGCTCGACGACCTTCCTGCTGCTGACCCGGGGGGCGGTCGCCGCGGTCCCCGGCGAGGACATCCGCGACCTGCCCGCTGCCGCGGTGCACGGACTGCTGCGCACCGCGGCGAGCGAGCACCCGGGCCGCTTCGCGCTCCTGGACACCGATTCAGACGACCTCGCCCAGCTGCCCGCGGCGGTCGCCGTCGCGGCCGCCGGCGAGCACCAACTGGCCTTGCGCGAGGGCACGCTGTACGCGCCGCGGCTTACCCGAACGCCCGGCCCGCGGCACACCGTGGCCGCACTCGACCCAATGGGCACCGTCCTGATCACGGGTGGAACCGGCGGTCTGGGCAGCCTGGTCGCCCGGCACCTGGCCGCGCGGCACGGCGTACGGCACCTGCTGCTGTGCGGCCGCGGCGGCCACGCGCCGGACCTGGTCGCGGAACTCGCCGAGCTGGGCGCCGCGGCCACCGTCGTCGCCTGCGACGTCACCGACCGCGCACGCCTCGCCGAAGTGCTGGCCGCGGTACCACGGGAGCACCCGCTGACCGCGGTGGTGCACGCCGCGGGTGTCCTGGCCGACGCCACTTTGGACAACCTCGACCCCAACGCCGTCGATCGGGTACTCGGCGCCAAGGCGGACGGTGCTTGGCACCTGCACGAGCTCACCGCTCGGCTGCCCCTCGCCGCGTTCGTAATGTTCTCCTCGGTCGCGGGGCTCCTCGGCAGCCGCGGCCAGGGCGCCTACGCCGCGGCCAACGCCTACCTCGACGCCCTGGCGCAGCACCGCCGGGCGCACGGGCTGCCGGCAACGACCCTCGCTTGGGGGATGTGGGACCCCAGCGTGGGCGGCATGGCCGCGGACCTCTCCACCGCGGACGTTGCCCGGTGGGAACGCACCGGCATACTGCCGCTGACCGCAAAGCGCGGCCTGGAGCTGTTCGACGCGGCTCTGGCCGCGGGCGAACCGCTGCTCGTCCCGGTCGAACTGGATCCGGCCGCGCTGCGCCACCCAGCCCCCACCGTGCCCGCCCTGTTCCGCGGGCTCGCGCCACGCACCCGGCGCCGGGCCCAGGAGGTGACCGCCGAGGGCGGCGCCGACTCCTGGACGGCGCGGACCGCCGCGCTACCCGAAGCCGACCGCCGCCGAACCGTGCGGGACCTGGTGCACACGACGGTGGCCGCCGTGCTCGCGCTGCCGGACGCGGCGAGCGTCGCCGCCGACGCGGCCTTTCGCGACCTGGGCGTCGACTCTCTGTCCGGTGTCGAACTGCGCGACCGGCTCAGCGCGGCCACCGGAATCCGGCTGCCGGCCACCGTCGTGTTCGACCACCCCACCCCGGCGGTCCTCACCGACCACCTCATAGCGCACCTCGACCGGCCGGACTCCGCCGAGCCCGACGCAACGGTTGCGACGGAGGCCCGCTCCGCCGCCCAGTTGGACGACCCCGTCGTGATCGTGGGGATGGCCTGCCGCTACCCGGGCGAGGTCCGCACCCCGGAGGACCTGTGGCGGCTGGTCGCCGACGGCACCGACGCCATCGGCCCGTTCCCGCAGAACCGCGGCTGGGACGTCGAGGAGCTCTACGACCCGGACCCCGACAAGCCCGGAAAGTCCTACACCCGCCACGGCGGCTTTCTCTACGACGCCGACCGCTTCGACGCCGCGTTCTTCGGCATCAGCCCCCGCGAGGCCGCGGCCATGGACCCGCAGCAGCGGTTGCTTCTGGAAACCAGCTGGGAGGCCGTGGAGAGCGCGGGCATCGCGCCCACGACCCTGCACGGCAGCCGCACCGGCGTCTTCTGCGGTGTGATGTACAGCGACTACACCTCACGCCTGCCCGCCACCCCGCAGAACGTGGAGGCCTACGGGTTCACCGGCAACTCGCCGAGCGTGGTCTCCGGCCGCGTCTCCTACACCCTCGGTCTCAACGGCCCTGCGGTCACTGTGGACACCGCGTGCTCCTCCTCGCTCGTCGCCACGCACCTGGCCGCGCAGGCGCTGCGCAACGGCGAGTGCGACCTGGCTCTCGCCGGAGGCGTCACGGTCATGGCCGCGCCGAGTACGTTCATCGAGTTCAGCCGCCAGCGCGGCCTCGCCCCAGACGGGCGCTGCAAGGCGTTCTCGGACGCGGCCGACGGCACCGCCTGGAGCGAAGGCGTGGGCGTGCTGCTGCTGGAGCGGCTCTCCGACGCCCGCCGCAACGGGCACGAGATTCTGGCCGTCATCCGCGGCTCAGCGGTCAACCAGGACGGCGCCAGCAACGGGCTGACCGCGCCCAACGGCCCCGCCCAGGAACGCGTCATCCTTGATGCGCTGGCGCGGGCCGGGCTCTCCCCCGCCGACGTCGACGCCGTCGAGGCACACGGCACCGGAACCAGCCTGGGCGACCCCATCGAGGCCCAGGCCCTCCTCGCCACGTACGGGCAGGGCCGGGACCCGCAACGGCCGCTCTACCTGGGGACGCTGAAGTCCAACATCGGGCACACTCAGGCCGCCGCGGGCGTCGGCGGCATCATCAAGATGGTCCAGGCGATGCGGCACGGCGTCCTGCCCCGCACCCTGCACGTCGGCACGCCGACATCGCACGTCGACTGGACATCAGGCGCCGTCTCGCTGCTGACCGAGGCCAGGCCCTGGCCCGCCGGCGGGAGGCCGCGGCGCGCCGGGGTGTCGTCGTTCGGCGTCAGCGGCACCAACGCCCACCTCATCCTGGAGGAGGCGCCCACCGCCGCGGACGCCCCCGCTTCCTCCGCAGAGCCCGAGATCCCCGGCCTGCTGCCGTGGGTGGTCTCCGCGCGCGGCACGCAGGCGCTGCGGGCCCAGGCAGCGCAGCTGCGGCCGCTCGCCGCCGCGTCCGGCGACAGCACCGCGCTCGGGCGATCGGACATCGACATCGGCTACTCCCTGGCGGTATCCCGGTCCGCCCTGACCGACCGAGCCGTGGTCCTGGCGGCCGACCGCGCCGAGTTGCTTGCCGGCCTGGACGCGCTGCGGCGCGGCGAACCGGTGCGCAACGTGGTGACCGGCAGCGCGGCCGGGTCGCCGCCCCGGATCGCGTTCCTGTTCACCGGCCAAGGCAGCCAACACCCAGGCATGGGCCGCGACCTCTACCACACCCAGCCCGTCTTCGCCGCCGCGTTCGACGCCGCCTGCACCCACCTCGACCCCCACCTACCACAACCCCTCAAAAACATCGTCTTCGCCGACGACAACACCCCACAAGCCGCCCTACTCCACCAAACCCAATACACCCAACCCGCCCTATTCGCCCTTGAAATCGCCCTCTTCCGACTCCTCGAACACCTCGGCATCACCCCCGACCACCTCCTCGGCCACTCCATCGGCGAAATCACCGCCGCACACGCCGCCGGCGTCCTCAACCTCCCCGACGCCTGCACCCTCGTCGCCCACCGCGCCCGCCTCATGCAAACCGCCCCCACCGGCGGCACCATGACCGCCATCGAAGCAACCGAAACCGAAATCCGCGCATCCCTCACCCCCTACACCGGACGCCTCGACATCGCCGCCATCAACAGCCCCACCTCCATCGTCATCAGCGGCGACACCGACGCCGCCACCGAACTCGCCACCCACTGGCGCACCAACGGCCGCAAAACCACCACCCTGAACGTCAGCCACGCCTTCCACTCCCGGCACATGGACGCCATCCTCGACGAATTCCGCGACATCGCCGCCACCCTCACCTACCAACCACCCCGCATCCCCGTCATCTCCAACCTCACCGGACACACCGCCACCACAGCCGAACTAACCAACCCCGACTACTGGGTCCACCACCTACGCAACACCGTCCGATTCGCCGACGGCGTCCGGCATCTCATACAGGACGGTGTCACCAGTTTCATCGAGCTCGGCCCGGACGCCGTACTCACCGCACTCGTCCGGGGCAGCGAGGGCGAGGGCGTCAGGGTCGCACCACTGTTGCGCCGCGGCCAGGACGGTGTGCGCACCTTCGCCACCGCCCTGGCACGAAGCTACGTCGACGGCGCCGAGATCGATTGGCGCGCCTTCTTCCGCGACGGTCGCATCGTGCCGCTACCCACCTACCCCTACCAACGCGAGCGGTACTGGCTGAGCGCGCCGGCCGCGCCCGCGACCCGCACCGCCGATCGTGCCCACCCCGTGCTCGACGAGGGCATGGAGCTGGCCGACGGACGGGGCCTGTTGTTCACCGGACGCATCGACCTGGCGGCCGAGCCCTGGCTCGCCGACCACGCCATCGCCGGAGCCGTGCTCCTGCCCGCCGCGAGCGTCGCCGAACTCGCCCTGTACGCCGCGCGGCGTACCGGCGCGGGACAGGTGACCGACCTCGTCCTCGAACAGCCGCTGCCGCTGGAGCAGCCCGCCGCGATCCAGCTGCTCGTCGGCGCCCCGGCCGACGACGGCAGCCGAACGCTCGCGCTCTACTCCCGGCCCAGCGCCACCCCAGGCACCGAATGGACCTGCCACGCCACGGGCAGGCTGGGATCCGCCGACGGCCCTGCGCCGGCCCGCCTCACGTCGTGGCCGCCCCGGGAGGCGACCCCGGTCCCGCTTGACGGCCTCTACTCCCGCCTGGCCGAACGCGGGTACCGCTACGGCCCCGCCTTCCAAGGGCTGCGCAGCCTGTGGCGTCACGGCGCTGACCTGTACGCGGAGGTCGAGCCACCCAGCGATTCGAGCGACGGCGGCTTCCTGCTGCATCCCGCCGCCCTGGACGCTGCCCTGCACAGCCTGCTCGGCACCGGGGACGACGCCCGGTTCCTCGTGCCTTTCGCGTGGAGCAGCCTGAGGCTGTACCGCGACGGTGGCGGCCCGCTGCGCGTGCGCCTGCGGCGCGGTGACGGCGACACCTACTCCCTGCTCGTCGCGGACGCTACCGGCGCACCGGTGCTCGGCGCCGACACGCTCGCCCTGCGCGAGCTGACGCCCGCCGCGGGCCAACCGGCCGGCGTCAGCTCGCTGTTCGCCCTGCACTGGATCGACCGGACGCTCGACGCTCCCGCGACGGGTCCGTGGGCCGTGATCGGCCCGAACGGTGACGATCTGCGCGACGCCGTGCGGGCGGCCGGCGTGCCGGTGCGCGCGCACGCGAATCTCGATGAGCTGTTCCGGTCCATCGACGACGGCGCGGACGTCCCCGCGGTCGTCGTCCTCAGCCCTGGTGCGGCCGCCGCCCACGAGCCCGCCGCCACCGGGGCGCACACCCGGGAAGTCCTGCGGCTCATTCAACGCTGGCTCGCCGACGAGCGACTGCTGTCCAGCCGGCTCGCCCTGCTCACCCAGGATGCGGTCGCCGCGGCCGACGGGGAACACCCCCACCCGGCACGCGCCGCGGTGTGGGGCCTGGTTCGCGCCGCACAGTTGGAGCACCCCGGACGGTTCACGCTGATCGACACCGACGGCAGCCCGGAATCCGTCCGTGGCCTGGTACCGGCCGCCGCCTCGGACGAGCCCCAGGTCGCCATCCGTACCGGCAGGTGCCTGGTACCTCGGCTGCGGGCACACCAGCCGCGGCCCACCGGCACCGCGCCGTTCGACGAGCACAGCCGCGTCCTGATCACCGGCGGCCTGGGCACCCTGGGGCGCCTCGTGGCCCGGCATCTGGTCAGCCGGTACGGCGTACGGCAGCTGGTGCTCACCGGGCGGCGCGGACTGCGGACGCCGGGCGCGGCGGAATTCATCGCCGAGCTTGAGGCCACCGGCGCCCAGGTGACCGTCGCGGCCTGCGATGCCGCCAACCGCACCGCCCTGGCCGCCGTCCTGGACGGGCTGGACCAGCCACCGAACGCGGTGGTGCATCTCGCGGGCGTCCTCGACGACACCATCATCGAGGGGCTGACCCCGAAGCGCCTGGACGCCGTCCTGCGCCCCAAGGCTGACGCCGCCGTCCATCTGCACGAACTGACCCGAGACCTGGATCTGTCGGCGTTCGTCCTCTTCTCCTCGTTGGCGGGCGTGCTCGGCTCCGCGGGTCAGGGCAACTACGCGGCCGCCAACGCCTTCCTCGACGCCTTGGCCCAGCAGCGCCGCGCGGAAGGGCTGCCCGCCGTGTCGTTGGCGTGGGGGCTGTGGGCCGGCGAGAGCGAGAACCGTACGGAAGCGACGCCAGCCGCCGTGGTCGGTCTGGGCAGCGAGCTCGGCACCGCGCACCTGCGGCACCTGTCGCGCTCCGGCGTCGCCACGCTGCCGGTCGACGATGGTCTGGCTCTGTTCGACACCGCTGTCGCGGACGCCGCACCCGTCCTGGTGCCCGCGCGCTTCGACCTGAGCGGACTCGACGCCGAGTCGGCCCCGCCCATCCTGCGGGCCCTCGTCCCGGCCGTGGCCGCGCGCCGCGCGGCGAGCGCGCAGCCCGCCGAGGACCCGGCCACGCTGCGCAGCCGGCTGGCCCGTGCGCCCCGCCAGGAGCAGCGGCACATCGTCCTGGAAGCCGTACGCGCCGAGGTCGCCGCGGTCCTCGGGCACGCCGCCCAGGAGCGGGTCACGGCCACCAGCCGATTCGAGGACATGGGCTTCGACTCACTGACCGCCCTCGAACTGCGAAACCGGCTCAGCTCGGTGACCGGTGTCCAGCTGCCCCCGACGCTCGTCTTCGACCACCCCAGCCCCGGCGCTCTCGCCGACCGTCTCATCGCCGACCTCCTCATTGGACACGACGAACCGGACAGTCCACAGGAGAACGGCGCAGCGTCGGACACCGACCGCCCGGATGGCGACCACGGCGCCGGCGGGCCGGGCGACGACGCCTTGGACACGATGACCGCCGATGAACTGGTCCGCCTGGCTCTGGGCGCGGGCCACGCTGACCAGCCCCAGCACGCACCTGACGGAGAGAGTTGATGACGGCAACATCCCACGAGCAAGTCGTCGAGGCGCTACGAGCCGCGTTAAAGGACAACCAGCAGCTGCGGGCCGCGGTCGCCCAGCAGGCTCAGCGCGAGCACGGGCCGATCGCCATCATCGGCATGGCCTGCCGTTACCCCGGCGGCGTCGCATCTCCACAGGACCTGTGGCGCCTGGTCGTCAACGAGGTTGACGCCATCGGCCCGTTCCCCGTCGACCGTGGCTGGGACCTGTCCGCGCTGTACGACCCCGACCCGCAGCAGCCCGGGACGTCGTACGTCAAGGAGGGTGGGTTCCTCTCCGACGCCGCGGCGTTCGACGCTGAGTTCTTCGGCGTGTCGCCGCGCGAGGCGCACGCGATGGATCCACAGCAGCGGCTGCTGCTGGAGACCGCGTGGGAGGCCTTTGAGAGCGCGGGGCTCGACCCGGCGGCGTTGCGGGGCAGCCGTACCGGCGTTTTCGTCGGCACCATGTACGACGACTACGGCGCCCGGCTGTTCCCCGCGCCAGCCGAGTACGAGGGCTACCTGGGCATCGGCAGCGCGGCCAGCGTCGCCTCCGGGCGGCTGGCCTACACCTTCGGACTCGAAGGCCCCACCCTGACCGTGGACACCGCCTGCTCGTCCTCTCTCGTGGCGCTGCACCTGGCGAGCACCGCGCTGCGGCGCGGCGAGTGCACACTGGCGCTTGCCGGCGGCGCCACAGTCATGTCGGCGCCGATGCCCTTTGTGGAGTTCAGCCGCCAGCGCGGGCTCGCCACCGACGGGCGGTGCAAATCGTTCGCCGCGGCCGCGGACGGCACCTCCTGGTCGGAGGGCGCCGGGCTGCTGCTCCTGGAGCGCCTCGAGGACGCCCGCCGCCTCGGCCATCCCGTCCTCGCCGTCGTCCGCGGCTCCGCCATCAACCAGAACGGCGACAGCAACGGTCTGACCGCGCCCAGCCGGCGCGCCCAGGAACTGGTCATCAAGCAGGCCCTCGCCAACGCCGGCATCAGCCCGGACGAGGTGGACGCCGTCGAGGCGCACGGCACCGGCACCCAGCTCGGCGACCCGATCGAGGCGAGCGCCCTGCTCGCCACGTACGGCGTGGACCGCCCGGCGGATCGCCCGCTCTACCTGGGATCGCTCAAGTCCAACATCGGCCACTCACAGGCCGCCGCCGGGGTCGGTGGCGTCATCAAGATGGCGATGGCGCTGCGGCACGGAGTGCTGCCCAGGACGCTGCACGCGGACGAGCCCACGCCCCATGTGGACTGGTCCGCGGGGACCTTGGCGCTGCTCACCGAGGCGAGGCGGTGGCCCGATTACGGGCGTCCGCGGCGGGCCGCGGTGTCCTCGTTCGGCATCAGCGGCGCCAACGCCCATGTCATCCTGGAGCAGGCCCCCGAGCCGGTCGCCGCGGAGGACACCGCGGCCGCCCGCGCCGAGGACTCCGCGGCGCCGCTGCCCGTCGTCCCCATCACCCTGTCGGCGCACAGCGTGGCCGCGCTGCGCGCGCAGGCCGCCCGCGTCCTCGACCTGCTGAACGCCGAGCCCGCCACGTCCCTACTCGACCTCGGCTTCTCCCTGGCCACCACCCGCGGCCACCTCACACACCGCGCGGTCCTGCTTCCCGATGAACGGCCCAGCCTGCTCGACGGCCTGCGCGCCATCGCGCAGAACTCGCAGAACTCGCAGAACTCCGGCGCGGCCGCGGCGGTCATACAGGGCCGGGCGGTCGAGGGCCGCACCGCTTTCCTCTTCGCCGGACAGGGTGCCCAGCGGCCCGGCATGGGCCGGGACCTGTACCAGACCTTCCCCGCCTTCGCCGCCGCCTTCGACGAGGTCTGCGCCGAACTCGACGCCCGCCTCGACCGCCCGCTGCGCGAGGTCGTCTTCGCGCCCGAGGGCTCCGCCGAGGCCGCGCTGCTGGACCGCACCGAGTACACCCAGCCCGCGCTCTTCGCCTTCGAAGCCGCCCTGTTCCGGCTCTTCGAGTCCTGGCGGATCAGGCCCGACGCCGTCATCGGACACTCCGTCGGCGCGATAGCCGCGGTGCACGCCGCGGGCGTGCTGTCCCTAGCCGACGCGGCACAGCTGGCCGTGGCCCGCGGCCAGCTCATGCAACGCCTTCCGATGGGCGGCGCCATGGTGGCCCTGCGCGCGGACGAGGAGACGGCCGCCGCCCTGATCGCCGGGCGCACGGACCGGGTTTCCCTCGCGGCCGTCAACGGACCCGCCGCCACGGTGCTCTCCGGCGACCGGGACGAACTGGCGGCGATCGTCGCCGAGTTCGAGAGCACTGGCGGCAAGGCCACCTGGCTGACGGTCAGCCACGCCTTCCACTCCCCGCTGATGACGCCCGTCCTGGACGAGCTGCGGGCGGTGGTCAAGGGCCTGAGCTTCCGGGAGCCGCAGCTCACCGTGGTCTCGGACCTGACCGGGCAGCCCGCCCAGCCGGGGACGCTCGCGGATCCCGAGTACTGGGTTCGGCACGCCGCCGAGACGGTCCGCTTCCAGGACGGGGTCCAGTCCCTGGCTGGGCTCGGCTGCGGCCGGTTCCTTGAGCTGGGTCCGACCGGCGACCTCACCGCGCTGGCCGCCGGCTGCCTCGCCGACCAGGCCGCTGTACAGCTGGTCCCGGCCCAGCGCCGCCACCAGCCGGAGGTCACCGCTCTGTTGGCCGCTGCCGCCCGCTTGCACGCGGTCGGCGCCGACGTCGACTGGGCCGCCGTGTTCGCGCGCCGTGGCGCCCGCCGCGTCGCGCTGCCGACCTACCCGTTCCAGCGTCGCCGGTACTGGATCGAGGCACCCGAGCGCACCGGGGACGTACGGTCTGCCGGGCTCACCGCGCTCGACCACCCGGTGCTGGTCGCGGCCGCCGACGTACCGGAGCCGGCGGGCACCCTGTTCACCGGGCGGCTCTCCCGCACCGCGCTCCCCTGGCTGGCTGACTACCGGATCGCGGGCCATCTGCTGCCCGGCGCCGCCCTGCTCGACCTGGTACTGAGCGCCGCCCGGACGGCAGGCTGCGACCTGGTCGAGGAACTCGTCCTGGACGCGCCCTTGGCCGTACCGGACGGCGCTGAGGCCGAACTGCGGGTCTTCCTCGCGGCGGCCGGTGCCGACGGCGGCCGTGCCGTCACCGTGCACGCCCGCCGCGTGGACGGCACCGGACCCTCGGCCTGGATCCGCCACGCCCACGGCACCGTCCGCCGGCAGCGGCCGGGCGCGGAGACCACCGCGCAGGGCGGACCGCCCACGGACGCCATCCGCCTCGACGTACCGTCCGAAGACCTCTACACCGCCCTGGCGGCGCAGGGATTGCACCTCGGACCGGCGTTCCGCGGCGTCCGGGCGGTATGGCGGCACGGCACAACGACGTACGCCGATGTGGCACTGCCCGACGGGGTTCACCCCGGCACGCACGCGCTGCACCCGGTGCTCCTGGACGCCGCGCTGCACCCGCTCGCGGTCGAGGCCACCGGCGACCCGGCCGGCCGGGGCATGCTCCCGCACGCCTGGACCGACGTGCGCGTCAACGCCCCCGCCGGCGACCGGGTACGGGTCCGCCTGACACCGACGGGGACGGATACGCTCGCCGTCGACATCGCCGATCTGGACGGCGAACCGCTGGCCTCGATCGGCTCGCTCACCCTGCGGCCGATCCCGGTCGGTGGCACCGGTCCGATTGGCGAGGACGAGTCCGACGGCTTGCTCGTGCCGCATTGGACACCGCTGCCCGCGCTCTCTCCCGCCGTACCGGCCGAGCGCTGGCTCGAACTCAGCCCGGACGATGGTGACCGCGACCTGGCGGCGCTCGCCCAGGCGGTCGCCGCCGGGCAGGACGCCCCACGGACGATCCTGCTGCCCTGTCCGACCCCTGCGGCCGACACTCCGGCGGTCGTGCGGGAAACACTGCGGGACGTGCTGACCGCGGCTCGGCTGATCCTCGGGAACGAGCAGCTGACCGGTACCCGGCTGGTGGTCGTCACGCGCGGCGCCGTAACTGTGGACGAAGCGCGCTCGCCCGGGCAGCGGCCCGCGCACCGCGCCGTATGGGGCCTGGTGCGATCCGCCCAGGCCGAGCACCCCGGCCGCTTCGTCCTGCTCGACGAGGACGGCACCGCCGCCTCCCGCGCGGCCTACGCCGCCGCCCTGGCCACCGGCGAGCCCCAACTCGCGCTGCGCGACGGCACCGCGTACCGGCCGGTCCTGCGCGCCACCACCGACGGGGTCGTCCCCGACCAGCCGGCCGGCGAGGAGGTCTGGGACGTCCGGCGGGCGGTACTGATCACCGGCGGTCTCGGCTGGCTCGGCCGGATCACCGCCCGCCACCTGGTGGCGCGGCACGGCGTCCGGCAACTGGTCCTGGTGGGTCGCGGCGCACCCGGCCCCGAGGCGGAGCGCGTCATCGCGGACCTGCGCGGCCTCGGAGCCGAGGTCCGGACGGTGGCCTGCGATGTCGCGGACCGCGACGCGCTGGCCGCCGCGTTCGCCGACCTCACCCGCGCCGGGGTCCGCGTCGGCGGTGTCGTGCACGCCGCCGGCGTCCTCGACAACGGCCTGCTGACCGGCCTGACGGCCACGGGCTTCGACCGGCCGTTGCGTGCCAAGGTGGACGGGGCGCTCAATCTGCACGAGCTGACCGCGGATCTCGACCTGTCCGCGTTCGTCACGTACTCCTCCATCGCCGGCACGCTCGGCTCCGCCGGGCAGGGTGCCTACGCCGCCGCGAACGCCTTCCTGGACGGCCTGATGGAGCAACGGCGCGCGGCGGGCAAGCCCGGTGTGTCCGTCGTGTGGGGACAGTGGGACGTGGCGGGCGGCATGGGCAGCACCCTCACCGACGCCCAGGTCGCCCGGATGGCCCGCCTCGGCGTCCTGCTGATGCCGATCGAGCAGGGATTGGCCCTCTTCGACGCCGCGGTCCGCCGGAACCTGCCGGTGGCCGTGGCTGGGCGCTGGGACCTCGACGCGCTGGCCGCACAGCACCTCGCCGTCTCCCCTGCGCGCCCGGTTACGTCAGGGTCACCCGCCGGACCCGAGGAGCAGCGGCCCGGCTCGGCGGCGCGGTCCGCGGAGGATGCCGAGGCCGCCGGAGGCAGCGGTGACGCCTACCTGGACCTGCTCCTCCACCAGGTCGCCGGGGTGCTCGGCCACGAGCGCGCCGCCGCGATCGACCCGGACCTGCGTTTCGACCACGCGGGTCTGGACTCGCTGGCCGCGGTGGCGCTGCGCAACCGCCTCGCCGAGGCCACCGGTTTCCGGCTGCCGGCCACGTTCGTCTTCGACTGGCCGACCCCCCGCGCACTCGCCGACTACCTGCGCGACCAACTGTCCACCACGACTGAGAACGGGACACCGACGCCATGACCGAGCGCACGCCCGCGGGCACCACCGCATCGGGAGCCGCCCCGGCCACCGCCGGGCACTGGATCCGCGTCTTCCACCCCAGGCGACGCTGCTCCGCCCGCCTGGTGTGCTTTCCGCACGGGGCCGGCACCGCACACGCCTTCACCGAGCTGTCCGATGCGCTGCCCGACGACATCGAGCTCCTCGCCGTCCAGTACCCCGGCCGGGAGGACCGCAGGAGCGAGCCCTTCGCCGAGGACATCGCCGCCCTGGCCGCCGGTACGACCGATGCCCTGACGCGGTACGCCGACCGTCCACTGTTCCTTCTCGGCCACAGCATGGGCGCCCTCGTGGCCTTCGAGACGGTTCGCCTCCTGGCGCGGCGCGCCACCGTGGCGCGCCTGTTCGTCTCCGCGGCCCGCCCGCCGTCGCAGGACTGGGAGGAACCCGACTTCGCGTCCGGCGGGGACGAGCTTCTCGTCGACGGGCTCCGGCGCCTGGGAGGCGTACCCGACGCGCTGCTCGCGGAGCCGGACTTCCTCGCGGAAGTGCTGCGCACGGCGCGCGCCGACCACAGTCTGGTGCGCCGCTACCGGTGCGCCGCGGACACCACCGTGCCAACGCCGATCACTGTGCTGCTCGGTGCGGCGGATCCGAAGAACGCCCTGGACCAGGTGCGGGACTGGGCCCGCCACACCACGGCCGAGCACTCCGTGGAGGTCCACTCCGGCGGCCACTTCGGCCTGACCGAACGGGTTCACGAGGTCGCCAAGCTGCTCACCCGGTACATCCAGGACGACCTGGCGCGGCACGGTTCCGCCGGACCTACCGATCGAGTCGACGATGGTCAGCCGGCAGCTCACGGGCGCGCCGCCGGCGTCCCGGCGGACCTGGTACGCGAGATCTACTTGGCCGGCCCCGACGGCAGCGCGGGCCGGCTCACCACCGATCTGACGAAGTTGGCGGAGGCGGCCCGCGAGGTGTTGCCGCCGGCCGCGTACGGCTTTGTGGCGGGCGACGCCGGCTGCGGGGCGACCGGGCGAGCCAACCGAGCGGCCTTCGACCGCTGGCGGCTGGTGCCGCGGATGCTGCGCGGCATCACCCGCCGCGACCTCTCGGTGTCCCTGCTGGGCCAGCGCCTGCCCGCGCCCGTCCTGCTGGCGCCGGTCTCCGCGCAGACCGTCATGCACCCGGAGGGTGAACTCGCCGCGGTCCGGGGCGCGACCGACGCCGGCCTCCCCTTTGTACTGTCCACTTTGTCCTCGTACAGCCTGGAGGAGGTCGCGGCGGTGGCGGGGCCGGAACCGCGCTGGTTCCAGCTCTACTGGCCCTCGGACGACGAGCTGGCCGCGTCCTTGGTGCGGCGGGCCGAGGCGAGCGGTTACACGGCCCTGGTCCTGACGGTCGACACCCCCGTCTTCGGGTACCGGCCGGCAGACATGGACCACGGCTTCCTACCGTTCCTGGACGGTACCGGCCTGGCCAACTTCACCAGCGATCCGGTGTTCCAGGCGGCGCTGCCGCCCGATGCCGGCCCCGGGGCGGTCGTCCGGCACTGGGCGAGCATCTCCGGCAACCCCTCGCTCACCTGGGATCGCCTGCCCTGGCTGCGCGAACTGACCGACCTGCCCCTGCTGGTCAAGGGCGTCCTGCACCCGGACGACGCCCGCCTCGCGCTGGCCGGCGGCGCGGACGGAGTAATCGTCTCCAACCACGGAGGGCGTCAGCTGGACGGCACGGCGGCCTCCCTCGACTGCCTGCCCGCGGTCCGCGCCGCGGTAGGGGACGGCGTGCCGGTGCTGCTCGACTCCGGCGTCCGTACCGGCGGCGACGTAGTCAAAGCCCTGGCCCTCGGCGCGGACGCCGTCCTGTACGGCCGGCCCTACCAGTACGGCTTGGCCCTGGACGGACGGCGCGGTGTGCACCACGTCCTGCGGTGCCTGCTCGCCGAGTTCGACCTGGCGCTGACCCTGACCGGCTGCGGCAGCGCCGAGGCCATCGGCCCGGACCTGCTCGCTCCGGCCGGCCCGCTCACCGTGCCGGGGACGGCCGAGACGCCGCCGGCGCACCGCGGTCCGTAGGCGGCGCGAGACCACCGATCCAGCCCGGCCTATCCGCGGCTGGCCGGTGCATGCGCCGTCAGAGCGGGCCGCCAGGCCGTGGCACGGCGGCGAGCAGTTCGCCGGTGTACTGGTGCCGGGGGTTGGTGAGCACGTCGTCGGCCGGACCGCACTCGACGATTCGGCCCCGCCGCATCACCGCGATGATGTCGCTGACATAGCGCACGATCGCGAGGTTGTGCGAGATGAACAGCATGGACAGGCGCATCCGCCGCTGTATGTCCCGGACCAGGTTGAGCACCGTGCCCTGGGTGGACACGTCGAGCGCCGAGGTGATCTCATCGGCGATGATCACCTCCGGCTTCCCGGCGAGCGCCCGCGCGAGCGCGACGCGCTGACGCTGCCCGCCGGACAGCTGTGCCGGGTACGCGTGCGCGCTGCCCGCGGGCAGCCCGACGAGCTCCAGGAGCCGTTCGGTCTCCGCACGCCGGACGGCTCGCCGGACGCCGCGCGGGATCGCCTCGGTGACCGACTCGCCCGCCGTCATGCGCGGGTCGAGCGACGAGTACGGATCCTGGAACACCATGTGCAGCGGCCGCTGCCTGACGTGGCGGCGGCCGGCCGGCAGCCCGTTCCGCAGCGGCCGCCCGTCCAGCAGGACGCGCCCGGCGGTGAGCGGCGTCAACCCGACGACGGCGCGGGCGAGCGTCGACTTGCCCGAGCCGGACTCGCCAACGAGCCCGACCACCTGTCCCGGGGGGACCACCAGGTCGACCTGGTCAACGGCGGTCAGGCCGGTGGCGCGTGACCCGAACCGCACGGTGACCTGCTCCAGCCTCAGCTCACCCATCGCGGTTCACCGCCAGCACGGGATCGGCCGCGACGCGGTCCGCGTGCCAGCACGCCACCTGTCGGCCCTCGCCATCGGCGGTCAGCGGAGGATCGAGGCTCGCGCACCGCGTGTCAGCGAGCGGGCAGCGCGGCGCGAACGCGCACCCGGCGGGCAGCCGGGCCGGATCGGCCGGCCGGCCAGGAACGACCGCCAGCGGCCGTGTCCGGTCGGTCGCCATCGACGGGACCGCGGCCAGCAGCGCCTGGGTGTACGGGTGCCGCGCGTGCGAGAGAAGCTCCGCGGTGGGCAGGTTCTCCACGATGCGGCCCGCGTACATCACGAGCACCCGGTCGCAGACCTGCCCGACGACGGTGATGTCGTGGCTGATGAACAGCAGGGCCGCGTCGCCTTCGGCCTGAATCGACTTCAGCAGTCGCAACACCTGGCGCTGCGCGATGATGTCCAGCGCGGTCGTGGGCTCGTCCGCGATGATGAGCGCGGGAGAGCCCATGACGGCCATGCCGATCATCGCCCGCTGCCGCATGCCGCCGGACAGCTCGTGCGGGAACTGGCGGGCCCGCCGCTCGGGTGCCGGAATGCGCACCTCGCGCAGCCGCTGGACCGCTCGGGCCATCGCCTGCCGCTGGCGCATGCCCTGGTGCTCCGCGGCGACCTCGGCGAGCTGCCTGCCGACCCGCTTGACCGGGTTGAACGCCGTCATCGGGTCCTGGAAGACCATGCCGGCGGACGTGCCGAGGAAGTGCCGCTGGGCGCGGCTCGCCGCCGCCAGCAGGTCCTGCCCGGCGAGCCGCAGCCGCCTGGCCCGGACCCGCGCCGGCTCCTCGAGCAGCCGGGCGACCGCCAGCGCGGTCAGCGTCTTGCCCGATCCGGATTCACCCACGACGCCTACGGACTCCCCGCGGCCAAGCGCGAAGCTGACCCCCCGCACTGGCGTACTGCCGTCGGGAAAGCTCACCCACAGGTCCTCCACGAGCAGCACCTCACGGTCGTCCGGCTGGTCCGCACGGCCGGGGTCGTCACCCCGGACCCGCTCCGGTCCGGCCGTCCGGGCGACGTCATTGCGCCGTCGCCGGCCCCGGCCACGTGCTCCGGCGGCAGCCGGGACCTCGGGTACGCCGAGGCTGAGCGCGAGCGCCTCGCCGAACAGGTTGAAGGCCGACCCGGCGAGCACGACCGCCGCCGCGGGGGCCACCGCCGCCGCGGGACGGGTGTAGATGGCGTCGAGTCCGTTGGCCAGCAGCAGGCCCCAGTCGTAGTCGGGGGGCTGAACACCCAGGCCGAGGAAGGAGAGGCCGGCGAAGGACAGCAGCGCGGTGCCGGCGGCGGTCGTCGCGTTGACGATGAGCGGCTCACCGATGTTCGGCAGCACGTGCCGGGTGAGCAACCGGATCCGGCCCACGCCCGCCAGGCGGGCCGCCGCGATGTAGTCAAGGCCGGCTATCCGCGCCACCAGCGTCCTGGTCAGGCGGGCGAACGTCGGCGCGGTGGCGAACCCCATCGCGAGCAGCGCGCCCACCTCACCGACTCCGAAGATCACCGCGAAGAACAGGGCCAGCAGCAGGGGCGGGAACGCCACGGCGAGATTCACCACCGCGGTCACCACCCGCCCGGCGCGCGCGCCGAGCACCAGGGGGGCGGCGCCGAGGATCAGTCCGGTCGCCACGCCGATCGCGGTCGCCGCCAGTGCGAGCTGGACGGACAACCGGGTCGCGACGAGCACCTGGTAGAAGACGTCCTGCCCGAGGGTGTTCGTGCCTAGCCAGTGGGCCGACGAGGGCCCCTCCAGGCTCGCGCCCACGTCGATGGCGTTCGCCCGGCGGGTCCACAGCACCGGCGCCAGGATCGCGAGCAGCAGCACCAGAGCCAGCAGCGCGGCCGCGGCGGCGCCGAGCGGCGTACGCAGCACCGCCGCCCACCGTGACGCCATTTGGTGGCCGGGTGCCGGTCGTGCGTCGGTGGGGTTGGCCGCCATCGGTCAGCTCTCCCTGATGGTGGAGCGCGGATCAAGCAGCGCCAGCGTCACGTCCACGACGAGATTGACCAGCAGGACGCCGGCCCCGTACAGCAGCACGATGCCCTGGACGACCGGGTAGTCCTTGTCCAAGATGGACTGTACGGCCACAGCGCCGAGGCCGGGCCAGGCGAACACGTTCTCCACCAGCACGCTCCCGGCGACCAGCCCGGACAGCAGCAGCCCGCACAGCGTGACCGTCGCGGTCAGCGCGTTCGGCAGCGCATGCACCAGGTGGATGCGCCAACCTGGCAGCCGCTTCGCCCGCGCGGTTCGCACGTAGTCGGTTTGCAGCGCGGCGAGCATCTCCAGCCGCAGCACCCGGGCCATCACCGCCGCCGGACCGATCGCCAGCGACACCACCGGCAGCACGAACGAGCGGAAGCCGGACTTCTCGGCCAGCGGCGTCCAGCCCAGGTGCACGCTGAACACGTAGACCAGCCCGACTCCGAGCAGGAAACCGGGGATCGCGGCGAGCACCACGCTGGCCGAGGTGAAGGTCAGCTCGGCGCCGCGGTGTCGCCCGCCCCGGGTGACGACCGCCATCGCCAGCCCGAGCGTGACAGACAGGACGACCGCGACAGCGAACGCGCAGCCGGCCAGCTCCAGCGTCGCGGGCAGCCGCGCGCCGATCACCTGGGAGACCGGCAGCCCCGAGGTGATCGACGTACCCAGCTGCCCGCTGAGCAGGTCCCTGAGGTAATGCGCGTACTGAAGCCACAGCGGGTCGTCCAGCCCGAGCGGGGCGCGGCGCGCGTTCACCAGGCTCTGCGGCGCGGTCGTGCCGAGCGCGGCCCGGACCGGGTCGCCCGGAACCAGGTGGATCATCAGGAACGAGGCCGTGACCAACGCCAGGGTTGATACCAGGAGCTGCCCCAGCCGGCGGGCCGCGAACCGCAGCCACGGGCTGTCGGTGAGCGCCGCCAGCCGGCGGGCGCCGGCGGTCAGCGGGCCGGATACCAGGCTGGTAACGCTACCTGTCACGTGACTGCCCCAGCCCTTAGCCCTCGCCGAGCATCCGGACCGAGCTGGGCATCACGAATCCCTGGCTGAGCTGGAACGTCGCGCCCGAACCGAAGGTCGTGATCGGCGAATCGGCGAACGGCACCGGGTTCACCTCCTTGAACAGTGCCGTCTCGGCCGCGTTCCAGTACTCGCAGCCGGCGGTGTCCGGCATCGATGCCGCCTTGGTTGCGGCGGCGGTGTACGCGTCGTTCGAGATATGCGCGAAGTTCGTACCGTTGGGCGGCGTCGGGCCGGACACGAACGGCACCAGCCCGCCGGGCGAGGCGATACCGAGCGGAATGAAGGCCGCGCCCCAGGCGGCCTGGCCACCGAAGACCATCGTGTCGCCCTCGCGATCGGTGATTCCGTGCAGCTCGACCTGGACGCCGAGGTCTTTCCAGGCTTGCTGGACGAGGGTCGCGCCCGCGGCGAACCCGCTGCCCAGCTTGGTCGGGTAGTACAGCGCCAGCTCGAGCTTGACGCCGTTCTTCTGCCGGATCCCGCCGGGCCCAACCGTCCATCCCGCCGCGTCCAACGCCGCCTTGGCCGCGGCTGGATCGTGTGCGGGCAGGTTCGACCCGACCGTGTCTCCGGTACACGGGCGGAGGTGGGGTGCGATCATGCCGGTGGCCGGCTTGCCGGTCCCGTTGGTGACGACCTGACGGAGCTGGTCAAGCTCCAGCGCCTCGGCGAGGGCCCGGCGGACCGTCACGTCCGAGCCGGGCATGCCGGGCTTCTCGTTGAACCACAGCTGACCCGTGGGCAGCACCACGGCCTGGGAGTACAGGCGCCGCTCCCGCAGTCGCTGCTCATCGGGGCCGATCACGGTGGCGATGTTCGCCTGGCCGGACAGCAGCAGGTTCGTCGCGGTCGTCATATTCGCCACGACCTTGAGCACGATCGTGGCGGGCACGCCGCGCTCGGCGGACGTGAAGCCGGCAGGGCCCCAGTCGTACCCCTTGCGCAGGGTCAGCGTGTAGTGCGACCCGGGGACGGCCTCCGCCACGGTGTACATGCCGGTGCCGTCCGCGCCGGTCTTGAGCAGGCTCCGGTCCTTCATACCGCGCGGGCAGACGATCGGCAGGGCGCCGACGTTGCGGACGAGGAACGCGTCGGGTGTGGCGGACTCGACCGTCACCGTTCCGGTCGCGTTGTCGCCGGTGGCGGTCGCCCCGGCCGGGACGAACACGCCGATCCGGCTGGAGGCGTTCTTAGGGTTGCCGACGAAGCTGATGTTGGCGGCCACGTCGCTGGCGGTCAACGGGGTGCCGTCGGAGCAGGTGATGCCCTTCCTGAGCGTGTAGGTGGCCCGGGTCGTGGTGCCCTCCCAGTCGGTCGCGAGGCCCGGTACGAGGGAACCATCCGACGCGACGCCGATCAGCGAGTCGTACAGGAAGTAGTCGATCTGCTGCGTGGCCGAGAGTGAGGCGAAGTGCGGGTCCAGGCTGCCCGGGTCCGCACCGACGACCATGGTCAGCGTCTTACCGTCGGCGTACTGCGTGCTCGCGCCGTCGCCGCCATCATCGCCGCCGCCACAGGCGGCGACGGACAGCACCACGGCGCTGACGGCCGTGGCGGTCAGAATCCTTCGCACTATGCCCTCCTGCATTTCGCCACCTCACGCATCCGCTGGTCGAGTCCAGGGATCGTCGTCACGGACGGGGGTCTTGTCGGGAGCGGGAGCGGTAGCGGTCGGTGAGCCGCTCCAGTTCGCGGACCGCCTGGGCGGGTGTCGGCTGGGCGAGCAGGTCGTCGCGCAGCCGCCCGGCATTCGCCCGGAACGCGGGCTCGTCCAGCAGCCGCACCAGGTGTTCCCGGATCCGTGCCCCGCTCAGCTCCTCCGGATCGTCTCCGGGGATCCACAGCCCGGCACCGGCGCGTTCCAGGCGCGGTCCGCGTTCGCCGATGTCCGGGATGACGCGGCTGACTATCAGCTGGGGCACCTGATGGACGATCGAGTCCAGGAACGCGGGAACTCCTCCGTGATGGATCACGGCCGAGCACGACGGGATGATGACGTGCAGCGGTACGAACTCCACCATCCTGGTGTTGTCGGGAACGTGCCCGAGTTCCTTCTGGAACTGCTTGGGCAGGGTGACGACCAGCTCGATGTCAAGATCGGCGAGGGAGTCCAGCATCCCCCGCAGCTGCTCGACGGAGAAGCCGAACGCGGTCGGGTCCTTCTCCAGGCTGACTCCGAAGGTGGCCAGGACCCGTCGCCGCGGCGGGTCCTGGCAGGTCCAGGCCGGTACGACGGATGGTCCGTTGTACGGGACATAGCCGATGGGGACCTGGGGCACGTCCGACTCCAGCAGCATGGAGGCCACCATCTGGTCGATGGTGAACTGCCCGGTCGTCATCTGCTCGGAGAACGACACGCCGTACTTGTCCGCCCACTGTCCCAGCCAGTCCGCCAGCGGGTCCTCGCAGTCCTGCGAGGGCTGCTGGGCACGCACCCGCAGGTAGTGGCGCCGCATCCGGGCCACCACGTTCAGCCCGATCGGCACGCGCGCGTGGGCCGCGCCCACCGTGGTGGCCGCGACCGATCCGGCGAAGCTCAGCCAATCCCAGGCCACCAGGTCGGGCTTCCACCAGCGGCAGTACTCGACCAAGTCCTCGATCATCGGGTCGTTCATGGCCTTGAAGGTCTCGGTCAGGAACCGGTACAGCCACCGCAGACGCTCCCAGGTGAGCTCCTCCTCGCGGTTCTCGCACACGTCGTCCAGCAGACCGTCCAGCCCACCGCGTTCCTCAGCGATCTTCCGGAGCATCTCCCCCTGCGTCCGCTCCACCCTCTTGAAGAGGGGGTCGTCGGAGCCGACGGGGACCGCGGTCAGGCCTGACTTGGTGATGACCTCGGTCAGCTCCGGTCCACTGGCGACACGCACCTCGTGCCCCGCCGTCTGGAGGGCCCAGCACACCGGCACGAAGGCCTGAAAGTGGGTCCGCCAAGGGATCGTGACAAACAGAACGCGCATGGGCCGTTCACTCCTCCGTGGGCCGTGTCATCGAAGACTCTCGCCGACCCACCTCAAGCAGACCTTGGATCACCCTTGGCCGGGCCAGCGCGAGATCCGTCAACTGGTCAGCAGCGGCAGCTTCGTGACGCCCAGGACGTCCTCGCTCGGCCTGAACTCCACCGCGTTGTCCGGATCCGTACGCAGCCGCGGGAATCGATCCAGGAGGATGTTCACGCCGATGCGGCTCTCCAGGCGGGCCAGCGGTGCGCCGATGCAGAAGTGGATGCCACGGCCGAAACCGAGATGCGGGTTGGGGTCACGGTCCGGGTCGAACACGTGCGGACGGGCGAACTCGCGTTCGTCCCGGTTGGCCGCGCCGAGCCAGAGCCTGACGAGGCTACGCTTGGGCACTTTGACTCCGGCCAGCTCGGTGTCGGCGACACACGCGCGACCAGCGCCGGCGAGCGGAGTCAGGAACCGCAGCGTCTCCTCGATCACGCCCGGGGCCAGGTTCGGATCCGCACGCAGCCGTGCCATCTGCTCCGGGTGGGCGTCCAGGCACAGCACCATGTTGCCGATCGTCGCGCTGGTGGTCAGATGCCCGGCGACGAGCAGCTCCCGGGCGAAGATCACCACAGCGGCCTCACTGAGGCGGTCGCCGTCGATCTCCGCCTCGACCAGCTTGGTGAGCAGGTCGTCCCGCGGCTGCCGGCGCCGCTCGGCGACGTGTCCGCGCAGGTACTCGATCAGCTCGGGCACCTGCCCCACCGCGGCCGCGACGGTGGCGTCCTCCCGCCGCGCCTCGGTGTCCTCTATGGACACCTCGCCCTCCGCGGCGACGATCTGGTCCACCCACTTTTTGAACAGGGCGTGGTCGCTGCGCGGGACGCCGAGTAGATCGGCTATCACGATCACCGGCAGCGGGTACGCGAAGTCCTCAATCAGCTCAAGGCGTTCCTTGCCCTCCGCCGCGTCGAGAAGCTCGTGGGCGACCTTGGTGATCTGCGGTGCGAGACCGGCCACCATCTTCGGCGTGAACGCGCGGCTGACGATCTTGCGCAGCTTGGTGTGCTTCGGCGGGTCGGCCGCGCTCAGCGCACCTTCGGTGAGGGACTCGCCCTCCGCGGCTTCACCGAGCAACAGAGCTTCCACATTGGACGAATATGTCATCGGGTCGCTGTAGACCTCAACGCACTCGGCGTACCCGTACACGTGGACCACGCCGTTGTCGTCGATTCTGACCGGGTCGGGCGGGCGCCAGCTCTCCCGCATCCAGAAGTACACCGGGTCCAGGCCCCAGCGGTCAGCCAGTTCCGTCATGTCGTCTTCCCCTTCGGTTGGCCCTAGGCGCTCATGGCTTCGCGCAGGCTCTTGGGCCGCAGGTCGGTCCAGTGCTCCTCGATGTAGGCGAGGCACTTGCCGCGTTCCTCCGCGCCGAAGACGATCCGCCAGCCGTCGGGGACCTTGGCGAACGACGGCCACAGGGAGTGTTGTTCCTCGTCGTTGACCAGGACGTAGAACGTGCCGCTCTCGTCGTCGAAGGGGTTCGTGCTCATGCTGGCTCCTTAGTCCCGAAGGTGACGATTGATGATGGTGCAGATTTCGGCCGCGGGCTTCGGCTCGGTCAGGCCGAAGTGCGTGGAGTCGATGTCGTACGAGTGCAGCTCGCCCTCGACGTACGGGTGCCACAGATCGGGCCGCGCCTCGGGGCTCTGCGTCGCGTTGAAGAACAGCACGGTGCCGCGGTAGGTGGGCTGCGTGAACTGCTTGACCATCCGGCTGTGTTCCACCATGACGGTGGCGCCGTTCTCCACAATGGTCCGCCGGTCCTCGTCGTCCGCGTCGCCCGGCAGGTAGCCCGCCAGAAAGTCGCGTGCCTCGGACCGGTCGAGGTGCGCCTCCGTCTGCTCGGCGAACCAGCTGGCCGGGACGGCGTCCAGAAGCATGACCAAGGGCACCTCGTGCCCGCGGCGCTGAAGCTCGGCGCCGATCGCCTGGGCGAGTGGGCCGCCGAGCGAGTGCCCGGCCAGTTGGAAGGGGCCGTGCGGCTGCACGGTGAGAATCTGCTCGGTGTAGTCGGCGACCATGGCGGCGATACTCTCCGGCAGCGGTGCGCCGTCGAATCCACGGGCCTGGATGCCGTACACCGGCCGGTCGCCGAGCTGGACCGCCATGCCCAGGTACGACCAGCACAGGCCGAAGCCCGGGTGGATGAACCACACCGGCGTGCCGCTTCCGCCGGTCCGCAGGGGCAGCACCACACCGAACGGGTCGCTGTCGCCGGCGGTTTCGCCGCCCCCGGTCAGGCGCGCGGCGAGTTCCGCGACGGTCGGCGCCTGGAACACCAGGCGGATGGGCACCTCGACGTTCAGTACGGTACGGATCCTGCTGATCAGTTTGGTAGCCAGCAGGGAGTGGCCGCCGAGGTCGAAGAAGTTGTCGTCAACGCCGACCCGCTCGACGCCGAGCAGCTGCGCGAACACCCCCGCCAGCAACTCCTCGTGCGGGGTGCGCGGAGCGCGGTAGGCGGCGGCGCTGGTGAACTCGGGCGCGGGCAGCGCCTTACGGTCGACCTTCCCGGTCGCGCCCAGCGGCATGCGCTCCAGGACCAGGAACGCGGCCGGCACCATGTGATCCGGCAGCCGCTCGGCGAGGAACGACCGCAGGTCGTCCGGGTCCGGCTGGTCCTCGGTGGCCGCGGTGACGTACGCGATCAGGCGCTTGCCGGTGCTCTGGTACTCGCGGGCGACCACCACGGCCTGGGCGACGCCCGGGTGGGTCGCCAGGACCGCTTCGACCTCACCGGGTTCGACGCGGAAGCCGCGGATCTTGACCTGGTTGTCGACGCGGCCCTGGAAGAGGAGCAGACCCTCCGGCGTCCAGGTCACCACGTCGCCGGTGCGGTACATGCGCTCACCCGGGCCGCCGAAGGGGCAGGCCACGAATCGTTCGGCAGTCAGACCGGGGCGGCCCAGATAGCCGCGGCCCAGGCGTTCGCCGCCGACGTACAGCTCACCGGAGACCCCCACCGGCACCAGCCGCAGCGCCGCGTCGAGCACGTACAGCCGGGTGTTGTCCATCGGGTGCCCGATCGGCACGATCTCGCCGAGCTCGACCGGGCCGGTCATGTCGTGGTAGGAGGTGGCGGCGGTGGTCTCCGTCGGGCCGTACCCGTTCACCACGGACAGGCCGGGGCAGGCGGCCAGCACCCGGTCCACGGCGGCCGGAGTCACCACGTCGCCGGCCGTCCACACCTGGAGCAACCCGTCGAATACCTCGGGCATCTCGTCGGCGAAGGCCATGAACTGGCCCGCCGTCATGCCGAGTCCGGTCACCCCGTGTGCGGTGACCATGGCCCGCAGACCGGCGGGGTCCAGCTGCCCGGGTGGCGGGATGACGATGGCGCCGCCCCGAAGCAGGGGGACCCACAACTCGTAGGTGGAGGTGTCGAAGGCCTGCGTGTTGTGCATGAGGACCCGCCTGTCGCGCCCCTCATCGAAGATCCGGTCCGCCACCAGGATCACCACGGACCGGTGGTCGATGCCCACGCCCTTGGGCCGACCGGTCGATCCGGACGTGTACATCACGTAGGCGAGCTGGTACGGCCGTACGGCCTTGGCCGCCGCGAGCGGTTGCGTCGAGGCCGCGGCGATCTCGCGGGCGGTGCCGGGCTCGTCCACGACCAGGTGTGGGCAGCCGGTGTCGGGCAGCTCCGCGGAGATCTTCCCGTCGGTCACCAGGACCGCGGGCTTGGCGTCGGTCAGGATGAACGTGAGGCGCTCCGCCGGGAACGCCGGGTCGATGGGCAGGTACGTGCCCCCCGCCTTGGTCACGGCGACCGCCGCGACCACGTGCTCTGGCGAACGCGGCAGCGCGAGCCCGACCACCGACTCCTGGACCACGCCGCGCGCGACCAGGATCCGCGCGAGCTGGTTGGACCGCTCGTCCAACTCCCGGTACGTGAGGACCGTGTCGCCGAAGACCACTGCGACCGCGTCCGGGTGCCGCGCCGCCTGCCGTGCGAACATCTCCGGGATGGTCGCGTCGGGGACGTCGGTGGCGAAGTCGTTGAACTCGGTCAGCAGCCGCTCGCGCTCGACCGGGTCCACCATGTCCACCAGGCCCACTGGGGTGTCGGGGTCGGTGGCGATCTGCCGGAGGATCCGCGCCAGGCGCTCGGCGAGCCGGTGAGCGGTCCAGGAATCGAAGGCGTGCTCCTGATATCCCAGGGTCAGCCGCAGGTCGGGGTCGGCCTCGGCGAGCAGGCCCAGCGGGTAGTGCACGGTCGCCGTCCCGTCGATGCCGGCGATGGTGAATCCGGCCCGGCGCTGCATCTGGTCGATGCTCTCCTCGTCCGCCGGGTAGGACTCGAAGACCAGCACCGAGTCGAAGAGCGTCTCGAGGCCGATGGCCTGGTGGATCTCGGCGAGCCCGAAGTGGTGGTGTTCCATCAGCGCGGCCTGCCGCTCCTGAAGGTCGCGCATCATCTCCGCCAGGGTGCGCCCGGGCGCCGTACTCACCCGTACCGGCATGGTGTTGATGAACAGGCCCACCATCTCGTCCACGCCCGCCACCTGCGGCGGTCGGCCCGAGACGGTGGCGCCGAACACCACGTCCGAGCGCCCGGTCTGGCTCGCGATGAGCAGCGCCCAGGCGCCCTGCACCAGGGTGTTGAGCGTGAGGCCGAGCTCGGTCGCCCGCCGGGACAGCAGGCGCGCGATGTCCTCACCCAGGTCCACCGGCACGTGCCGCGAGTCGCCACCGGCCGTCTCCTGCCGGAGCTGCGGGGCAACCAGAACCGGCTCGTCCACCCCCGCCAGCTCCGCCGCCCAGGCTCGGGCCGCCACCTGACGGTCCTGACGCGACAGCCAGTCGAGGAAGTCGCGGTATGAGGGCGCCCGGTCCAGTCGCCCGGCATCCCCGTGGGTGGTGTACAAGCGGAGCAGGTCCGCCAGCACGAGGGCGCCTGACCAGCCGTCGTACACGATGTGGTGCACGGTGAGGATCAGCTCGTGCCGGTCGGCCGAGCGCCGCACCAGGGTCAGGCGCAGCATCGGCGGCGCGGCCGGATCGAAGTGCGTGGCCTGGTCCTGGTCGAGCAGCTCCCGCAGGGCCACGTCCTGGTCCGGCTCGGACAGCTCGCTCCAGTCCAGGAACCGCCAGGGCAGTTCGACCCGGTTGAGCAGCACCTGCACCTGGTCGCCGGCGGTCGTGGCCACGAACGCGGTGCGGAGGCTGTCGTGGCGGTCGAGCAGGGCCTGGCCGGCCGCGCGCATCCGCGCCGGATCGACCTGCCCGGTCAGGTGGAAGGTCAAACGCACCTGGTACGCATCGAATCCCGCGCCGGCCAGCTGACTCTCGAACAGCAAGCCGGACTGCATCGAGGTCAGCGGCCACACGTCGGTCACGCCCGGGTACCGCTCCTCCCACAGCTCCAGGTCCCGCTGGCGCACCTGGACCAGTGGTACGTCCGACGGCGTCAGGCCGCCCGCGCCCGGCTCGGCGGCGTGCCGGGCCAGGCCCTCCAGGGCCGTGCGCCACAGGTCCGCGAGCTCCTGCGCGTCCTGTCTGCTCAGCAGCCCGGTGGGGAAGGCGATTGCGGCGCTCAGCCGCGGACCACGCGCGGTCTGGACGGCATAGGCGGTGATGTCCACAGTGGCCAGGGCGGGCGTGGTCAGCTCGGGGGCCAGCTCGTCCAGGTCGGCGGCGATCGTCCAGCCCGCGCCGGCGGACTCGTTCGCCCGGCCGGCGGAGCCGAACCGCCCCAGATAGTTGAAGGAGACCTGCCCGTCACCGTGCGCCTCGAGGGCCTCGCCGGTCTTCGGATTGACGTAGCGCAGCAGGCCGTAGCCGATGCCCTTGTCCGGGATCGCGCACAGCTGCTCCTTGACCGCCTTGACCGCGGCGCCGGCGTGGCGGCCACCCGCGATGGCGTCATCGAGGTCGAAGCCGCCGACGTCGAGGCGGACCGGGTAGACGGTGGTGAACCAACCCACGGTGCGGGTGAGGTCGGCGCCGGGTACCACGCCCTCCTCGCGGCCGTGTCCTTCCAGGCGGATCAGGACCGAGGACTCGTCGACGCCCCGCGCCCGGCGCCACTTGGCCATGGCCAGCGCGAGGGCGGTGAGCAAACCGTCATTGACGCCGCTGTGGAAGGCGGCGGGCAGCGTCGCCAACAGCGCCTCGGTGGCCTGCGGGTCCAGCTCGACCCGGACCGTCTCCACGGTGGCGCGTACGTCGATGGCGGGGTCGAGGGCGCGGGCACCCAGCAGCGGGTCGGGACCGTCCAGCACGTTCTGCCAGAAGGAGAGTTCGGCCACCCGCTCGGGCGCCGCGGCGTTCTCCGCCAGGGCATGCGCCCAGCGGCGCATGGTGGTGCGCACCGGGGCCAGCCGCGGCGTGCGGCCCTGGCGGATCTGGTCCCAGGCCTCGGCCAGGTCGGACAGCAGGATGCGCCAGGAGACACCGTCGACCACCAGGTGGTGCAGGATCAGGATCAGGCGTCCGGAGATGTCAGGGCCCGCGTCGCACCAGAGGAAGCGGCACATCTGGCCGTCCGCCGCCTTCAGTTCGCGTACGGCCGCGTCGACCTTGCCCTTGGTCTCCTGCCGCCAGGCGGGGTCGTGCCAGTCGCCGGTGCAGGGTAGGCGGCGGATGAGAGCGGACACGTCGACGGTGCCGGGCTTGGCCGCCTCCAGACCCGGTTCTCCGGCGCGGACGCGCAGGCGGGAACGGAGCACGTCGTGGTGGTCGACGACCGCGGACAGGGTGGCCACCAGACCGTTCTGGTCGATACCTGCGGGCAGCCCCACCACCATCGACATGACCAGCCCGTCGTAGCCGCCGATGTGTGCGCTCATCTGCCGCGCCACGGGCAGCAGCGGCATCCAGCCCACGCCGCCGCCCGCGGGCTCACCCCGGGCCGGTCCGCCCTGGTCGCCGGCTGAGGCGGCCGCGGCGAGCGCGGCCACGGTCCGGTGCTTGAACATCAGCCGCGGCGTGACCTTGATGCCGTGCGCGCGGGCGCGGGAGGCGACCTGGATGGTACGGATGCTGTCGCCGCCGATGGCGAAGAAGTCGTCGTCGACGCCGACCCGATCCAGCTCGAGCACCTCGGCGTAGATGGCGGCGAGCTTCTTCTCCTGCTCGGTGGTGGGTGCCCGGTAGGTGCTGCCGCCGACCTCCGGTTCCGGCAACGCCGCCTTGTCGAGCTTCCCGTTGGGCGTCAGCGGCAGCCGGTCGAGCAGCATGAACAGCGCGGGCACCATGAACGCCGGCAGCCTCTCGGCGAGGAACGCCCGCAGCTCGTCCGGACCGACTGCACTGCCCGGGCCAGGTTCCCCGACCGATCGGGGCACCACGTAGCCCACCAAGCGCTTCTCGCCGTCCTTGTGCTCGTGGACGGTCACCACGGCCTGGGCGACGCCCGGGTGCCGGGCCAGGGTGGCGGCGATCTCACCAGGCTCGATGCGCATTCCGTTGATCTTGACCTGGTCATCGCTGCGGCCGAGGTAGTAGAGCTGTCCGTCGGCGCCTTGCCGGACGATGTCGCCGGTGCGGTACATCCGGCTGCCGGGCGGCCCGTACGGGTCGGCGACGAAGCGCTCGGCGGTGAGCGCGCAGCGGTTCAGATACCCGCGGGCCAGGCTGGGGCCGGCGACGTAGAGTTCGCCAGCGGTGCCCGGCGGTACCGGGGCGAGCCGCTCGTCGAGCACCCGCAGCCGGTTGTCGACCACGGCGGTGCCGATGGGCGTGTGGTCGGTGGTGAGTGGGGCGCTGATGGTGCCGCAGACGGTGGTTTCGGTGGGACCGTACGCGTTGACGAACCGGCGTCCCGGCGCCCAGGCGGCGACCAGGGCTGGCGGGCAGGCCTCGCCGCCGACGGTGACGGTACGCAGTCCGGTCAGGGCCTGTGCGGCGCCGGCCGGGAGGGCGGCGAGCACGCTGGGCGGCACCATCAGGTGGGTGATTCGGCGGTCGATCAGGGTGCGGATCAGATCGTCACCGACGACGCGCTGTTCCGTCGGCACCACGAGGGTGGCACCGACGGTGAGCGTCTGCACCAGCTCCCAGAAGGCCGCGTCGAAGCTGGGCGCCGCGACCT
>Ga0310828_1000636_pt1 | contig 31056 bp, 31 predicted proteins | sample WT_ome_3_FD_202242 | JGI IMG/M metagenome (GOLD analysis project Ga0310828, IMG submission 202242) | Sorghum-adapted microbial communities enriched on wild type (WT) sorghum from Joint BioEnergy Institute, Emeryville, California, United... ... | reverse complement strand
GGCGGCCTCGGTGACCTTCAATAGCAATCGCGTCGGGCACGGCCCTGCGGCACCCGGCTCCTTCATTTTGCCTGCACCGACGCCCTACCGGCCCACTTTCACGCGCGACGGGAAATACGATTGGGAGGCCGAGCTCGATTACGGTTTCGAGCTATTCGATCGGCAATCGAATGGCAATCCGGCTGCCCTTATTTTGGAGTCCATTCTATCGTCCGGCGGCGTCATCGTGCCACCGCCCGGCTATCTCAAAGCGGCCGCAGAACGCGCGCGAGCACGGGGCATGCTGGTTATCGTCGACGAAGCCCAGACAGGCCTGGGCCGTACTGGCAAGCTGTTTGATTGCGAGTATGACGGCGTTGTTCCCGATTTCATCACCCTCTCAAAAACGCTCGGTGCCGGCCTCCCGCTTTCGGCTGTCATTACGACGGCTGAAATCGAGGAGAAATGCTTCGAGAACAAATTCCATTTCTATACAACTCATGCGTCCGATCCGCTCCCGGCAGCGGTCGGATTGAAAGTCGTGGAGATCATCTTGCGTGATCGGCTCGCGGATCGTGCGCGCGTCGCCGGTGAACGTCTGCGGCAGGGATTTGAAACGCTTATGCAGCGGTTCGAAGTGATTGGCGACGTCCGCGGCCGAGGGCTGCTGATGGGTGTGGAGCTGGTCATGGACCGTCACTCCAAGACGCCAGCACCTGAACTCGCCCAAAAAGTAATGAACCGGTGCCTCGACCTAGGATTGTCGACGAGCATCATTCGCGGCGGCTGGGGTGTATTCCGCATCGCTCCGCCACTGACCATTTCGGACGACGAAATCGACCTGGGGCTCTCGATTTTCGAGCAGGCGTTCAAGGATTGTGTTTGAACGAAATCAGGCAGGCTCGGTTATCCAGTAGCCGTATTCCTCAAACGCGGTCATGAGGCTGTGCCAGAAGCTCACCGCATAGGACCGCGGGCAGGCGATCTCGTACGTTGGTGTGTCATCGATCTGCCAAAGGTGGATCCGGATGTGAGAGGCCACAGTCACTGCGGCGCTGCCGGTGCGAAACACCGATTCGTCGAGGTCGATTGGCACCAGCTTCATCAAACCGTCCCGCGCGCGCGGGCCGCTAATGCGGAAGATAACCTGGGAGCCGGTCAGATCTGTAATCGCAGCAAGTGAGCCGCTCAATGTTTTTAGTCGGCTTGCGAAATCGTCTGACGAACAAATCGCGAGCCATAAGTCGGGGCCGGCCCAAATCAACGCTATCGCATCGTTCGCCGTCCAGGCGGGCTGTGTTGGCAAGGAAAGGCCGAACGCGCGCTCGACAGCAGCGCTGAGCTCCGCCGCTTTCCCGGCGCGCGCTGCGACTGAGAACAGAGCCATTCCACGGCACTCGCTGAGCGTTACACCGTCACCGCCTGGAGCGCCGTAATGGCCGGGCACCACGACACTGGCGAGAGCCGAGCGGGGGGCGAGGATCGGTTCAGGCACGGGCAAGTCCTCCCTCGGGGTCGTAGCGGCAGGGCGGGCCAATCTCTACGACAACGTCACCATTGCGGACCGGATCATAAGCGCGGACACGCTCACCGATGCGTTCCCTACCGCGTTTCAGTAGGCCCAGGCCGATATAATGCCCGAAGATCGGCGAGTAGACGGCGGAGGTCATGTAGCCGAGATCGTTCTCGATGCGCGGCGCGGCACCAAGATCCAAGAAATGGCTGCCGGCATATAGGACGTCATTTCGGTTCACAGGCGCGAACGAAACGAGGACAGGCCGATCGGGTTCGTTGAACGCCGGGAGCTGCTGGAGGGCGCGCCCAATGTAATCCTTTTTCGTTGAAAGGAGGCGTTCGAGCCCGAGATCGCGCGCCGTCGTCTGTCCGTTGAGCTCGCCAGTGGCCGGAAAACCTTTTTCGACGCGCAGCACCGTCATGGCCTCTGTTCCATAGGGCTCAAGGCCCAGTGGCTCGCCTTCGCGCATCAAATGCCGAATGAAGGCATCGCCATAATCGGCCGGCACGCCGATTTCGCAGCCGAGCTCGCCCGAAAACGAGACGCGATAAAGGCGGGCGGGAAGTCCGCCGCAAACCGTGATGTCTGCAACCGACAAATGCGGGAAATGAGCGGTCGACAGATCGAAGTTATCGACGACTTTTGCGAGCAGTTCGCGTGATCTCGGTCCGGCAACAGCGAGCTGCGCCCAACGCTCTGTCACCGGCACAATCGAAACGTCGAGCGAGGGCGCTAGAACTTGATGACAGAATTCCAAATGCCGAAGGACCTGGTCGGCGTGCCCGGTGCTCGTCGTGAGGAAATAGCGATCCTCGCCAATGCGCGCCACGGTGCCGTCGTCAAGAACGTGGCCGTCCTCGCGCAGCATCAGGCCATAGCGCATCCGGCCGACCTTGAGCGTCGAGACGGTATTCGCATAGACGAAATCGAGCAGGCGGCCGGCATCCGGGCCGATGACCTCGATCTTGCCAAGCGTTGACACATCGCAGACGCCCACGGCTGAACGCACCGTCCGCACCTCGCGATTGACAGTGTCGAGCCAGTTCGTTTCTCCCGCTTTCGGGTACCAGCGCGCCCTGAGCCATTGGCCGGCTTCGACGAACACGGCGTTCTGCTCCGACGCCCACTCGTGCGTCGGCGTCAATCGCGTTGGCCGGAACGCCTTGCCAACGTCGCGGCCGGCAATGGCGCCAATGGCAACCGGCGTGAAAGGCGGACGGAACGTCGTGGTGCCGGTTTCTGCAATGGTGCGCCCCGTTACATCGGCGAGAATGGCCAAGCCATTGACGCCCGAGCTCTTGCCCTGGTCGGTCGCCATGCCAAGCGTGGTGTAGCGCTTGGCGTGCTCGACCGAGCGATAGCCCTCGCGCGCAGCCAGGGCGATGTCGGCAGCAGTGACGTCGTTTTGGAAATCGACAAAGCTTTTTGCATCCCGTTTTGTGACGCGCCAGGACGGTGCACGGGAGGCGGATTTCGGAGCAGCGCTCGTGGATGGCGGGGCATAGGTCGCTCGGAATCCGAGGTTGCGCGCCGCCTCGCTTCCCGCACGCGCTCCGTCCTTCAGTGCCGTGTCCAATCCGAACCGGCCGGCGGCCGCGCCCGCAACGTCGATGTGATGCGGCTGATCCCCGGGAACGAACGCCAGGATGCGCTCGTCCCATTTGGGCTTGTGACCGAGATGGGAGGTGAGGTGCACCACCGGATCCCAGCCGCCAGCCATCGCAAGGAGGTCTGCTGTGATTTCTTGCTCGCGGCCTTGACGATCCTTGATGGTGACGCTGCTGAGGCGCAGCCGACCGCGCGTGTCCGTTATGGTGGCTCCGGAGAACAATGGCACATCAGTTTTGCGGAGCGCAGGAGCTGACGCCTCCGTGCGCGAATCGACCACCGCTGCGATCGAGGCACCAGCGCGCTGCAGGGCCTCGACCGTCTGCCAACCGGAATCGTCGACCATGAAGACCACGGCCCGCCGACCAGGCAAAACGGCAAAGCGCTCGATGTAGGTCCTGACGGCGCTCGCCATCATAATTCCGGGCCGGTCGTTTTTCGGGAATACGATCGGCCGTTCGATAGCACCCGCGGCGACGATAATGCGCCGGGCTACGATTTTCCAATAACGCTGCCGCACGGTGAATGGTGGTGGCTCGGCAAGGTGATCGCTGACGCGTTCGACCGCGCCGCAAACACCGTGATCGAAGATGCTGAAGACGGTGGTTCGACGGAGCACGCGCACCTTGCTTTCGGCCGCAAGCTCCTGCTCGACCTCGGCAACCCAATCCAGTGCGGTCTTGCCGTCGATTTCCTCGCGGCTCGCAAGCAGATGACCGCCGAGACGGAAATCCTGCTCGCACAGCACAACGCGTGCGCCACTGTGGGCTGCTGCGAGTGCCGCGGTCAAGCCAGCGGGTCCGCTGCCGACCACCAGCACGTCGCAGAAAAGATGCGAGCGCTCGTATTTGTCAGGGTCCGGCTCGCGCGCGGCACGCCCCAGCCCGGCAGCGCGGCGGATTAGCGGCTCATAGACCTTTTCCCAAAACGAGGCCGGCCACATGAAAGTCTTGTAGTAGAAGCCGGCCGGAAATATCGGCGCCGCGAGGCCATTCACGGCCATGAGGTCAAAGGCAAGCGACGGCCACCGGTTCTGACTGTGGGCAATGAGCCCCGAGTAAAGCTCTGCGACCGTGGCCCGCGTATTCGGTTCGCGCCGTCCGCCCGTGCGCAGCTCGACGAGGGCATTCGGCTCTTCCGGACCGGCATAAAGTATCCCGCGTGGGCGGTGATATTTGAACGAGCGCCCGACCAGGTGGACGCCGTTGGCGAGCAGAGCCGAGGCGAGCGTGTCACCGGGATATCCGTAGTAGTCGCGCCCGTCGAACGTAAAAGGTATCGCCGCCGTGCGGTCGATCAGACCGCCCGAAGCCAGGCGAAATGGCTGAGATTGATGCGGTGTCATTTGGAGGCAGTGGAACTGGCCGAAGCGGGCTGGGAGCGTGCGGGGACGGCACCGAGGATTTCGTGCGTGCGCGTATCACGCGTCACGACAATCCAGGATCGGCAGCCGTAGGTGTGATGCCACAGCTCGCGATTGGCGCCCGCGGGATTGTCGCGCAAAAAGACGTAATCAATCCAGGCTTGGAGCGGTGCGTTGGGATCTGCAGGGCGCACCGGATCGGCGCTGCCGAGATAGACGAACTCCTCGTTTCCGCGCTCCCCGCAATGAGGACAAGGCACGCGCATTTCATCCTCCGTCAGTGCAGGTTGGGCACGGCGCCCCGGCCGCCCTCGTCAATGACATGGCCGGTCGCAAAGCGGTCGAGGCGAAAGCCGCTGTTGAGCGGATGGGGGTTACCGGTCGCGATGGTGTGGGCGAAACACCAGCCGGAAGCCGGCGTTGCCTTGAACCCGCCGTAGCACCAGCCCGCATTGAGAAAGAGGCCTTCGATCGGCGTGCGGTCGATGATCGGCGAGCCGTCCATGGACATATCCATGATGCCACCCCACTGGCGCAAATAGCGCAGTCGACTGAGCGACGGAAAGAGCGCTACGGCGCAACTCATGACATCCTCGACAACCGGCAGATTTCCGCGTTGGGCATAGGAATTGTAGCCGTCGATGTCGCCGCCGAAGACGAGGCCGCCCTTATCAGACTGGCTGATGTAGAAGTGGCCAGCACCAAAGGTTACGACCAGGTCGATGTGCGGTTTGATTCCTTCAGATACGAAGGCTTGCAGCACATGACTTTCAATGGGCAGCCGCAGGCCAGCCATGGCTGCGACGCGGGAAGAATTGCCGGCAACAGCGATGCCTACCCGCCTGGCTCTGATATAGCCGCGCGTCGTTTCGACACCGACGACCCTTCCGTTCTCGATGCGTATGCCGGTGACCTCGCAATTTTGGATGATGTCAACGCCGCGTTGATCCGCCCCGCGTGCAAACCCCCAGGCGACGGCATCGTGCCGAACCGTTCCGCCGCGTCTCTGAAGCAGACCGCCTTTTATGGGGAAGCGCGCGTTATCAAAATCGAACAGCGGAACCAGTTCACGCACCTGCTCCCGGTAGAGCAGTTCAGCATCGACACCGTTGAGGCGCATGGCGTTTCCGCGGCGGGCGAAGGCATCTCGCTGAGCATCCGAGTGATAAAGGTTCAGAACGCCCCGCTGCGAAACCATGGCGTTGAAGTTGAGGTCCTGCTCGAGCCCCTCCCACAGCTTCAGCGACCATTCGTAGAATGCTGTATTTGGCGGAAGCAGGTAATTGGAGCGGATAATCGTTGTATTCCGGCCGACGTTGCCGGAGCCGATATAACTCTTCTCGAGCACCGCGACGTCAGTAATGCCGTGCTCTTTGGCAAGATAATAAGCGGTTGCCAATCCATGCCCGCCGCCACCGATGATAATCGTGTCATAGGCGGCCTTCGGCTCAGGGTCACGCCAGGCCGGTTTCCAATGGGCGTGACCCGAAAATGCATTCTTACTGAGCGAAGCGAAGGAATAGCGCATTTTGAGCTCTTGGAAGGGGCGAGCTACGCTTAACCGGTTAGAGTTCTCTCACCAACAGATTGCCATCCTTCATCACGAGCTTAGGTGAGCGCTGCGGATCAGCCATTATCTTGATGTCGTCGATGGGATTTCCGTCGACCACGATGAGGTCCGCGCGATATCCGGGTGCAATGACGCCGAGCTCGGACTCCCGTCTCAGAAGCCGCGCGCCATTTATCGTTGCGGCGCGGATGAGATCAACCGGCTTTACCACCTCGGCCCGAAGAATGAATTCGCTAAGTTGCCGGCGATGCATTATGCCCAAGAGGTCGGTCCCATACGCCATGGGCACACCTGCTCGATAAGCTTTCTCGACCGCCTGAATGCCAGCATCGAGAACCTCGTAAGTTTTCCCGACCAACTCTTGCGGTAGCCCGGCGGCTACGCCCTCCTCGACCAATGCACGGTAGATTGCCAGCGTGGGTACGAGAAAGGCGCCCTTCTCCTTCATGAGCTGGATGGCCTCGTCATCGGCAAGGTTCCCGTGCTCGATAGAACGCACTCCTAGTCTCACGCAGCGTTTGACCGAGCGGGCCGTGTAAGCATGGACCGCGACGTAAAGGTTGGCCATTTCGGCTTCTTCGACTACCGCAGCAATTTCCTCCTCGGAAAACTGATCGGAAGTTATGCGATCGGTCGGAGATGAAATGCCCCCTCCACCCATGATTTTGATGAAATGGGCACCGCGGCGGATTTCACTTCTGGCAGCTCGCCGCACCTCCGGGACGCCATCGCAAATATAGCCGAGCCCCGGTTGGCTGTATGCCGCATCGTAAGCTTCGTGGCCTGGACCGCGCACATCGCCATGGCCGCCGGTTTGTGACAAAGCCTTACCGGCGTAGATGAGCCGTGGGCTCTTTATGAAGCCTTCTTCCACGGCCCGGGCCAGACCGAAATCGGCACCGCCAACGTCGCGTACAGTGGTGAACCCGCGCCGCAACATCCCCTCCAGAACTTCGGCTGCCCGGGCTGCAACATAGAAGGGGGAAGAGCGGGCGAGCTCAGCAAAGTTCGCTGTATAGGCGGTGACGTGCACGTGGCAATCGATCAGGCCCGGCATCAATGTCCGGCCTGCCAAATCGATGCGGTCTGCGTTTGACGCTCTGATCGGCTCCTCCGAGACTTCGGCAATGCGGCCATCTCGTACGAGCACCGAACGGTCCGGAAGAATTTCGCCTTTCTCAACGTCGAGAACGGACGCGTTTTCGAATACGAAGCTTGTCATTGGGATCTCCCTAACTGGAAGCGGCTGACTAGGCGTCCATCAGGAAAGCTGGTGCGAGGAACTGCGCTAGCGGCTCTAGTGCGGCAAGATCGGCGTCCTCATAACGTCCAGCAGCGTGAAGTACACTGACGACACCGAGAACCCGGCCATCATAGCGCACCGGAACGTTGAGACAGCTCTCGCAGCCGAGTGACAGGATAAGCTCGTGATCCGGAAATGCCCAAACGATGTCCTTAGCAGAGCGGCCAAACCAGGATCTGCCGCCCCGCAGAACTAGGTCTCCCCAGGGCGTCGGACCCATCATCTTGCGCCCGAGAAGCGGGTATTCCGCCGGGCGACTTGTATGAAGGCGCTCGACCTCTCCGCTTTCAGATCGCCAAGCGAGGATGGTGAAAAGCCGATGCCCAAGTGTCTCACCGGCAACTTTTTCCATTTCCTCGAATAGGCGTCGCGGTTGACCCCGTTCCGCAAGTGCTTCGCCGAGCCGTCTAGCGGCCGCTGCCACATCCAACGGCTTCTTAGGCATTACGATCTCCGCATTCTAGCCATAGAGCAGATTTGGAAGCCACAAGGCGATCTCTGGAAAAGCGACTAGTATGCCGACCCCCAGACACATCAAAAGGAAGAAGGGGAATGCCGCGTAGGCGACGCGCCCAATCGACTCGCCAGTCAGCCCCTGCAAGACGAAAAGATTAAAACCGACCGGAGGTGTGATCTGCCCCATCTCGATCATTAGAACGAGGTAGATACCAAACCAAACCGGGTCGAAGCCCGCCGATACAGCCAAAGGGAAGGTAATCGGGAGGCTCATGACGACGATCGATACGCCGTCGAGGAATAGTCCAAGAACGATGTAGAAAATAGTCAATATGAAGATGAGTCCGATCGGGCCAAGATCCAGCATCGCAATCAACTTGGCGATATTTGATGGGACGTGGAGGTAGCCCATCGCAGTGGATAGGAAGGCGGCAGCAATGAGAATAATACAGACCATGCAGCTGGTGCGAATGGCGCCTAAAAGTGTATCCACGAAGAGTTGCGGGGTAAACTGACCCGTAACGACCATAATAACAAGGGACGCGAAGACGCCGACGGCAGCTGCTTCGGACGGCGTTGCAACGCCGGTGTAGATAGATCCCAGCACTACGAGCATCAAAATGATGATTGGTGAGAGATTGGCCAAGCCACTCAAATAATCGCGCAACTCGTAACGCTCAGCGCCGGGAGGGCAGATGCTCGGATTGATTAAAGCTCGAATGATAATCCAGCTTGAGTAGAGGCCAGCTATCATGAGGCCAGGAATAACACCGGCCGCGAATAACCGGCTAATTGAGACCTCAGCTAGAATGCCATAGACGATCATGACGATTGAAGGCGGGATGAGCAGCCCGAGGCTCCCGGCGCCGGCAAGCGAGCCGAGTGCTAAGTTTCGGCCGTAGCCGCGGCGCGCAAACTCTGCCATTGTAATCTTGCCGACTGTGGCCGTTGTCGCTGCACTGGAGCCGCTCACCGCTGCGAAAAGCGTGCAACCCAGAACGTTGGTATGGAGCAGGCGGCCGGGTATCTTGTCGGCAAATGGCGCTAGTCCGCGGAATAGGCGGTCGGAAATATCCGTGCGAAAAATAATCTCGCCCATCCAAATAAACATCGGAATGGCGGCGAGCTCCCAGGTAGAGGCGTACCGGTAAGTGATGCGGGCCGCGATCGTACCAATGCGATCGACAGGCATGTCGAGGATCAAGTAAAGGCTCGTCGCGGCAACGAGGAGCAGACCCGCAAAGATCCAAACTCCCATGCCGAGAAACAGGAAGACAAGAAGAATGACGACGAGTGCGGCGCCGAGGGCTTCCATTGTAACTCCCAGTTCAGATCTCGTGCCGCGGATCGTGGCTGGTGGCAACCGGCGAAGGCTCGCCTGTAAGCTGCCGGAGGAGGAAGGCGAAAAGTTGCAACCAGAACACCAACATGCCAACCAGAACAACTGCCTCCGGAATCCAGAGGGGCACCTCTGCGATCGAACTGCTGACCCGATTGCGCATCCAGCTCCGCTCTACGTTCAGCCAGTAGTACTTAATCAAGAGGCTGGTGATAGAGAGAGCGGCGATTGCACAGAGAGCGTCGAGCATTCGTCGCGCGCGACCACTCAAGCGCTCGACGAGGAGACTAACCCGGATCAGGCTGCCATGCTCGAGTGAATAGCCGAGGGCCAAGAAGGTGCAGGCGGCAACCTCGTATCCTACAAACTCGTCCAATACATAGGTCGACGAGGAAAAGAACACGCGGAGGACGATCTCATAAAGGATATGGACGACCATCCCCACGAGCATCACGCAGGATAAGGCCGCCGCTACCCTCGAAATGGTGAAGATAGCGGCTTGAAATGTTCTCATTAGAAGCCCCGGCGACAAACCTGTTGATGCGTGTGTCGCACAATTCGCCCTAAACGTCAGCGTTTGCGCCGAGCTTCATAGTCCTGCAGGATTTTCTCAGCATCCGGGCCCATCTTGGACTTCCACTCTTCCAAAGCGGGCTTGCCGGCTTCGCGCAGCTTTTCGATCATTTCGCGTGGCACGTCCGTTACGATCGTCATGCCGTGCGATTTCATCTCCTCATAATTTTCCTGGACGCGCTTCTCCAGCAATTTCCAACCAAATTCCTCGGCCTCGGCGGCGGCTTCCCGCACGGCCTGCTTAAGGTCGTCGCTCAGGCCTTCAAAGACTGCTTTGTTCATATGAATGATTTGAAGGGGCATCGCGTAGTTCACTTCCGTGAAGTGCGATTGGTGCTCCCAAAGTTGCGAGGCTGCACCGCCATCAGCAGAGGTCAGAACACCATCAATGCCCTTGGTTGCGAGCTGCGGAACGACGTCTGCCCAGCTCAGCTGAATGGGCGCTGCGCCCGCGTTACGCAATGTGATTGTGCCGCTGGCATCGTATGTCCGAATGCGAAGCCCCTTCAGCGCTTCAAGACTATCAATCGGCTTGTTTGCCCAAAAACCGCTCGGCGGCCATGGCGTTGCGCAGAGAAAAACCTGGTCAGCCTCATCCAGGACTTTGCTGTAATAGGGTTTGGCGGCTTCGTAGAGGGCCCACGCATCCTCAACGGTGGGCGCAAGGAATGGCAGCGACGTGAGGAGGAATACTGGGTTGATACCGGCCCACGGCCCGATGAAAGAGCTTGCGACCTGCACCGCGCCATCCCCGACCGCGTCGAATTGATCGGCGGACTTGTAGCCAAGCGAGGCCCCGTGATGGGCGGTGATCTCAATCTTTCCGCCAGACTTGTTTTTCAAAACCTCTATGAACTTATCGGCAGTCTGAGCGTGAACAGAGGTCGGCCCATACTCGTTGACGAGGTCCCATTTTTCCTGGGCCAAGGCCATGCTGGCGCCGGCCAGAAGGCCAACTGCCAGCGTAGCAGGGATAATTCTTTTCAGCATTTGTTCAACCTCCCCATTCTTGCTGAATCCTAAATTCTTGCTGACACCCTCGATGATTCACACCTAACCTGAAGCGGCAGCGCTGACTTCAGAATAGTGCCTCACTATATATTCGTCCGAGAATTTGCCGGACAGCCTGTCTTCCTGCACTGCGCTCCACGCCCGCTCGGCCGGTGGCCCGTAGCCGCCTGATCCTGGCGTCTCTACTATGATTTGCTCATCGGGACCTACAGTAACGCCTGATGGCTTCACATCGAGAACTGTTTCTTCCTCTCCACGCCTGAGAACGAATCGTCCCGACCCACCACTGGCACCGCCAAATACGCCCCAAGGCCTATTGCGAAACCGCTCACCGGCGCCATTGAACGTGCAAACGTGGCCGACGGGTTGGATGACTCGGCGCAGGCCACAACCACCGCGGAAACGGCCCGCGCCGCCAGAGTCTTGAATTAGACCATAACTCACAACGCGCAAGGGATATTCTGTTTCAATCGCTTCAATGGGCAGGTTCGAGGTATTCGTGATGTGGACCTGAATGCCGTCCTTGCCGTCCCGATCATTTCGCCCGCCGAAGCCACCTCCGAGCGTCTCCAAATACAGATACTCTTTTCCGGTACGCGGGTCGATGCCTGAGAAAACTGCTGTCGTATTGGCGCCATTGGAGGCGCCAACGGCTTTGTCCGGCAGGGCCGGAGCGAGCGCACCAAGAATAATGTCGATGAGACGTTGCGAGGTGTGAGCACGGGCCGCAACAGGCGCTGGAGCGCGGCAATCGACGAGCGTTCCTGGCTCCGTAATGACCTCGCAGCAGTCGATCACGCCCTGGTTGTTCGGAATGTCTGGATCGAGAAGCGCTTTGAGGCTGTAGGCGACTGCGGCCTGTGTAGCGTTGATCGGCAAATTGATGTTTCCCTTCACCTGGGGTGAAGTGCCGCGCCAATCGAACACGGCACGATCGCCGGTCACCGTAACCTTCAGGCGGATCGGAATGTCCACCGTTCCCAGGCCGTCGTCGTCCATGACATCCTCGAACGTGTAGACACCGTCCGGGATATCGCTAATTCCCTGTCTCATCCGGCGATGTGTCCGTGCGATGATTTCGTTGAAGCACTGCCGGATGAAGCCCGTGGAATAACGACTCGCGATCTCGTGCATACGCCGCACGCCCAGACGGCACGCCGCGATCTGGGCGTAGTAGTCCCCTCGACGCTCTTCCGGGATACGGGCATTGAGCAGGAAAACATCGAACAAATCCTGCTGCATTTCTCCGCGGCGAAACAGCTTCACGACCGGAATGCGCAGGCCTTCTTGATAAATTTCCGACATGCCGCCCGCCATCGAGCCGGGTGCCATACCGCCGATATCGGCATGGTGGGCGATATTGACGACGAAGGCGAGCAGCTCGCCACCAACGAAGACAGGCGCGGCGAAGTTGACATCGGGGAGGTGCGTGCCGCCAGCAACGTGGGGATCATTGGCGACGAAAATATCCCCCTCTTGTATTTCTTCGACTGGATATTTGGCGAGTACCGCCTTCATCAGGCCGGTCATGGAGGCAAGATGGATGGGAAGCGACATGTCGGCCTGTGCGACCAATCTTCCGTCCCTATCACAAATTGCCGTCGAGTGGTCGTGCCGCTCCTTGATATTGGTCGAGTAGGCACTCTTCATCAGGGCGATGAACATCTCGTCGACGACTGACTTTAATGCGCTCGCCATGATCTCGAGCGTTATTGGGTCGACTTGGCCGTCCGGGATCTGGCTCATTGTCCCACCTTGATGACAATGTTGAGAGCGTCGTCGACGGTGGCGATATCGCCGGGGAAGACGAGGGTCGTAGCGTCGAACTGCTCGATGATTGCGGGCCCTTGAATGGTCGTGCCAGGAGCAAGTGACGACCGCATATAAATTGGCGTATCTACCGGCTCGTCGCCCGTAAACCAAACTTTTCGCCGCTCAAAGGGCTCGGGATTGCGAGTTGCGGACTCCGGTGCGCTAGGTGCGCCGGGCGAGGGGAGCAAGCCGATGGCGGTCAACCTAACGGCTATAACTTCGACAGGATCATCGGGGTTATGGAAGCCGTAAGCTTGTTCATGCGCGGCGAAGAATAGCTCCCGAAGCCGCCGGGCGTCAGGTAGACGCGGGGTCAGACCTGCCACCTCGATCGGGACCTGAAGCTCGTAGTTTTGGCTCTGATACCGCATGTCGGCTGCCAATTTGAGCCCTCGCCGATCCGGAGCAACGCCCTCAACTTCCCACCAATTCTCTGCCTCTGCGAGCATTTCATCGACGAGGCTATTGAGGACGGCCGAATTCTCGTCGGATACAGCAAGGCGCTTGCTGCGCACCCAGCTCTCCGACAAATCGGTGACCAGAAGGCCCTGCGCCGAGAGGATGCCGGGGGAAAACGGCACGATAATTTCACTAATGCCGAGGGCGCGGGCGCAAGCACCGGCATGAAGCGGACCGGCACCACCAAACGGCATGAGGACGAAATTGCGCGGGTCGTGTCCACGTTCGACTGAAATCGCTCGAATGGCACGAACCATATTCGCCGCAACAATATCGAGTATACCCTGCGCCGTTCGTTCCGCCGAAAAGCCGAGCTTGTCCGCAATATTCCCGACAACACGGCGTGCGGCTTCCACGTCGAGCGACATGCCTCCGCCAAGGAGGCCGCGAGAGGAAAGCCGGCCGAGCACAACATTGGCGTCCGTAACCGTAGCCTCGTTCCCGCCTCGGCTGTAACAAGCGGGCCCGGGATCCGCACCTGCGCTGAGCGGGCCGACCTTCAAAAGCCCATCCCTATCGAACCACGCAATCGAGCCGCCACCGGCGCCAACCGTGTTTATGTCGACCATGGGAAGGCGTACGGGAAATCCCGCAACGTCCCGATTGAAAGCCAGCTTGACATCATAATTGCTGATGAGCGCGACGTCGGCGCTGGTTCCACCCATGTCGAGAGTAATTATATTCGGCCGACCGGACAGGCGGGCGATGTGAATCGCTCCCATCGCTCCAGCCGCGGGGCCCGATAGGGCTGTGCGGATTGGAAACTCTCGGGCCCTGTCAATCGACATCAGGCCACCGTTGGACTGGTTGATGCCAACCCGGGCACGGGGAGCAAGCCGCGCGAGCTCATCGCGCAATGTCGACATATAGTTGTCGAGGAGCGGCTGAAGGTAGGCATTAAGGAGCGTCGTGGAGAAACGTTCGTACTCCCTGAACTCCGGTTGGACTTCAGACGACACCGAAATCGCAATGCCGGGCAACGCCTTCCGGATCGCCTCCGCAACCTGACGTTCGTGGTCAGGGTTGAGATACGAGAACAGAAAGCAAACGGCGCACGCTTCAGCTCCGCTTTCGGCAAGGCCCCGAATTGCAGCACGGACGCTCTCCTGGTCCACGGGGCGGATGACCTCCCCTGCAGGGCCAATGCGCTCGTCCACCTCGAAGCGATGCTCACGCCGAGCTAGCGGCTGAGGGTAGTCGGCTTTGAGATCATAGAGTTTCGGCCGAACCTGGCGGCCAATCTCTAGCAGATCGCGAAAATTTTTTGTTGTGACAACCGCGACTGTTCCGCCTTTGCGCTGGATAAGCGCGTTCGTTGCCACTGTGGTGCCGTGAGCAACACCACTGATCGTTTCGAGAGCAATTCCGATCTTTCCAGCGAGCTCGTCGAGGCCAGAGAGAATAGCTCGCGCGGGATTGTCAGGAGTGCTCGGTCTCTTGTGAAGTGCAACTTGGCCGGTTGACCGGTCGAAGGCGTAGAAGTCTGTGAACGTGCCGCCAACGTCGATACCAATAATCCAGTTGGTCGCTGCCACCATAAGTTGGCTCCGGTTAACTGTGGTGTTAGCGTATGCAGGCTGCATACAACGAGTCAATATCTTTGTGTGCATCAATCATGTGCAGGATGCGGAGGGGTGTGATTAAAATGCGGACGAAGGCTTCGGGTAGCGACCAGGCCCACATGTTGTTGAGGCGCCGCATCCTGCGACTGGACCTGAAACCAGGGACCGAACTTGATGAGGTGACGCTGTCTCACAGCCTTGGCGTCTCGCGAACTCCAATCCGCGAGGCGCTCATTCGTCTTTCCTCCGAAGGGCTCGTTACGCTTCAGCGTGGGCGTGGCGCACGCGTCACGCCACTCGATCTGACAACATTTCGATCGTTCTTCGAGGGGCTCGATATTCTGCAGCGCGCCGTAACACGGCTTGCCGCGTTACGTCGCACGCCGGCCGACCTCAAAACGATAAAGCTTCATCTCCTCGCGTTCGAGAAAGGCGCAAAGTCCTTCGACAGCGAGGCGTTGAATGACGCCAACTACGAATTCCATACAGCGATCGGCAACGCCGCCCGCAGCTGGTACCTCGCGAATGCCTATTCCCGCATCCTCGCTGAGGTTCAGCGGGTGAGCTATCTCTGTTTCAGCGACCTCAATCGGGAAGATTGCAGCCTTCAGAAGCATCTAGCGCAAACGATGCAGGACCATCGCATGATGTTCGAGGCTATCGAGAAGCAAGATGCGGATATAGCGGAGAAAATTGCCCGTGAACATGTATGGCTCTTCAGAGATCGCGTGACGAGTGTGCTGATGTCCAGTGAGTTGGTTCAGGGGATCTCTGTTGTGCCCACCAAATAGCCACGGGCGCGCGGTTCGTTTAGTTGCGTCCCGAACAGGTTCGGGCCCGCTCAGCCTCCTCGCATAGAGATCTTGCCAGTGGACGTTTCGTCCATACGGAGTAATCTTCCACTGGGTTGTTATGCGAGGCGGAGGAACGCCGATGACCGAGCCTATGCGGAAGACCGAAATTCGCCAGGGCGCGGGCGGTCGGGCGGTGCACGATGTCGGAGGGCTCGACTTCGGCCCGATCGATAGGACGGAGCATGATCTGGCGCTCTGGGAAAAGCGGGTCGACGCCATGCTGGTCCTGCTGACCGGGCCCAAGAAAGGTGCGTTCAAGATCGACGCGCTGCGCCGGGTCATCGAGGACTACGGTCAGCAGGTCTATGACAAGACCGCTTATTACGAGAAGTGGATCCGCGCCATCCGCAATCTGCTCGTGGAGCAGGAGATCCTGACGAGGGCCGAAGTCGAGGCCAAGATAGCTGCCGTTGAGCAAGCTATGAGAGCAGAGGGCCGCGAGCTCGTCGGCGGCACCGTGCCCTGGGATACGACGGAGGCTCCCATTTGACTGGCGCGGCGCAGTTTCAGCCGGGCGATGTCGTCCGGGTCGACGATAGGCTGACACTCGGACACTGCCGGACTCCCTATTTCTTGCGAGGCAAAACGGGCGTGATCGTGAGCGCGCAAGGCGTTTTTCGCGATCCGGAAAAGCTGGCCTACCACAAGCCGGGTTTGCCCGCGCAAGTGCTCTATAAAGTGCGTTTTCGACAGACGGATCTCTGGCCCGACTACCGCGGGCGCCCGCACGATCAGCTCGAGGCCGATATCTACGAGCATTGGCTCGTTAAAGTAGAAGGTGAGAGGAGGACCGGCAGCCATGCCGCATGATGGGCACGAGCACGAGAATGGCCACGTGCACGATCATGGTGATGGCCAAACGCACCGGCATCCATTCCAGCGCGACCATGATGCTGATCCGGCATCGCCATACGAAGTGCTCGAGAGGGCTATCCGCGAGCTGCTGATCGAGAAGGGGGTGCTGACAGCCGAGGAGATCAGCGCTCAGGTCGATCTCATGGACAGCCGCTCGCCAGCTCTTGGTGCAAAGGTGGTTGCGCGCGCCTGGGTCGACCCGGAATTTAAGGCGCGGCTGTTGGCGGACACGCGTTCTGCGCTCGCCGAGCTCGGCATCGACATCGGCACGCTGGCCGAGTTCCGCACCGTCGAGAACACTCCGAAGGTGCACAATGCCGTCGTGTGCACGCTGTGCTCCTGCTATCCGAAGATGCTGCTCGGCATCCCGCCGGCCTGGTACAAAAGCCTCGCGTATCGTTCGCGGATGGTGGTCGACCCGCGCGGCGTGCTTCGCGAGTTCGGCCTCGAGCTGCCTGATGATGTCGAGCTGCGGGTGCACGATTCGACAGCCGATCTGCGCTATCTCGTTTTGCCGCTACGGCCGGAAGGGACCGAAGGCTGGAGCGAGGAGCAGCTCGCTGAGATCGTCACGCGGGACTGTATGATTGGCACTGCGGTGCCGGAAGTCGGCCGCACGCGCCCCGCCGCGTGACGCGTCGCGCAACTTGTGGGCCACACCTCGAGCGGTCGAACGGGCGGCAATTCACTTTTGCCGCAGCACGCGGAGCCAAACCCCGTAAAGTTTTAACAAATTTGTTACACCCCGGCTTGCATCTATTGGATGAGCAAAGATTTCGTTGACCGCCAACTCTTGCCCATCCGCCCATGCACGCCATCGCTCATCCGCCAGCCGGCCTCTTCGGCGTCGCCTTTCTACAGGCGATGCGGCGTGCATTGCCGCAACTGCTGATCGCGACAATCGCGGCTGGACTTGCAACTTATATCGCGCAGTCCTGGGTGGCTCCGACCTACGTTGCCGAGGCACGGTTGGTCGTCAGTGCCTCGAACCGCGCCGCGGTGGAGGCGCATGTCGACGCGCTTAAGAGTACTGCCCTCGCAAATGCCGTCGCCTCCGAATTGGGTCTCCAGGACCACCCCGAGTTCAATACGCCAGGGTGGGTGCAGACACTCCTAGAAGCGCTCGACGTCAGCCGGATCTGGGGGGGCGATGAGCAAACCCACCCAAATGAGCGTGTGCTGGCTGGCATCCAAAGCAAATTCGAGGTCGCTGTCGACGATCGGGAAAAGGGCGAGATTGCAGTACGATTTATTGCAACCGAGCCAGAGTTGGCAGCAAAGCTCGTAAATCGGATCGTCGAGCTTTACCTCGAAAGCCGCGAGGCCAGAGAGATCAGCGGCGCGGCTGACGGGATTAGAGTTGTTACGTGGGCCGAGGAGCCGCAGCAGGCCACCACTCCTCGAAAGGGGCTCATGGCCATACTCGGCATGGTCGTGATGCTGCTCTTGTGCCTTGGAGCCATTGCAGTCCGTGAGGCCTTGCTCAACGCGAGTGGCCGCCGCGACGGCGACGATGAAAAGCTTGGCCTCACCGCCCGCCGCAGTATCAGCGCTACGGGAGCAGGCAACCTGGGTTCGGTAGCTGCCATTGCAGACCGCATTCTCGCGATTCCTACGACGGACCGGGGTTGCCGCATCATGGTTGCGGGCGAGGACAAGGACATCGAAGTCGCAGACGAAGCCAGGGTGTTGGCAGATGCCTTGAGCTCCAGCGGACGCAAGGTGGTGCTGGTCCGGTGGGGGCTCGGCGGCGGCGACGTGAACGGCCGGAAATCGGGGCACAGGCTCTTAGGGCTCAACGATCTCCTCGAAGGACGCGCGACGTTCGAGGAGATCGTCATGCGGTTGCCGGGGAGCAGCGCACACGCGATTGCCGCCGGCTCCCCGGTGACGAACAGGAAAGCCGCACTCGATCCGGATCTGGTCGGCTTGGTGCTGGACACCCTCGACGAGGTCTATGACTATATCGTCGTCGTTGCCGAGCATGAGGAGGCGGTCGAGCTGTTCGCCACCCTCGAAGGCCGTTTCGATGCCTGCGTCTCCATTGGCGAGAAGGGGCGTAACACAGGGCGTTTCACCGCCGGTGTCGACCGGTTTCTCGGTTTCGAGGTGGTCGACATCCATATTGTTCGCCTCGAGCGTGAACAGCGGATTTCAAGCGTGAGCGGCGGCAGCCTTGCGTTGCAGGCGCGCTGGGCGTGAGGGCCTGCGACTCAGCCGCGTCGTTGAGGCGCTGGCCGAATCTCTTCAGGTGGCTCGTCAGGACGAACCATCCAACGCACGAGCAAGGCTGCTGGGATCACCCAGGCCAAGCCGCCGATGATGTAGAACGCGAGCTCGACCCACTTGCTGGCGTTGACCTGCAAGACGATGGCAGCCGCCATGACCAGTAGCGCGTAAACCGCGATGAAGATCAGCAGAACGATCGTGCCGATCAGCTTGCGAGTTCGAATATTCACGATGCGGTTCCCTTACCCAGGCCCCAAGTGACGCGCCGCGCCGTCTCGGCGCATTGCCGGCCTCTCGCTGCTCCTTTAACAGAAAGCATCCGCTCATTTTCGGGAAAGATCGACACATGCCAGAGCCGCAGGAGGCGCGGAAGGCTGTGATCGCGCCAGACAGGGAAGATCAATTCGGTGCCGTGAGGCTGTGGCTCTATGCCATGGCGGCTCTCGTGCTCGCCATGATCATCGTCGGTGGCGCGACGCGGCTCACGGATTCCGGCTTGTCGATCACCGAGTGGCAACCGCTGCTCGGCGTCATTCCGCCACTCACCGAGGCGGATTGGCACGACGCCTTCGCCAAGTACAAGCAGATCCCGCAGTACCAGCTCGTCAACAAGGGCATGAGCCTGGACGAGTTCAAGTTCATCTACTGGTGGGAGTGGGCGCACCGCTTTCTCGGCCGTTTCATCGGGATTGCCTTTGCTCTGCCGTTCATTTGGTTCTGGGCTCGCCGCCAGCTGCCGAAAGGGTTGGCACCCAAGCTGCTTGGAGTGTTGGCGCTCGGCGCGGTGCAGGGAGGCGTCGGCTGGTTCATGGTGAAGTCGGGGTTGGTGGATCGTGTCGATGTCAGCCCTTACCGGCTCGCACTCCACCTGATCGTTGCCCTTCTCATCCTGGCCTGGTTGGTGTGGTTGGCGCTGGACCTTAAGGCTGGCTCGATCTCAGCGCGCCTGTCCAACGTATCGCCCGGGCAGAAGCGCCTTGCTGCAGGTCTCGTTCTCCTCGTTCTCCTGCAGTCGCTTCTCGGTGCATTCGTGGCGGGTCATAAAGCTGGATTGACCTACAACACATGGCCGTTGATGGACGGTCAGTTTATTCCTGACGGGCTTGGCACGCTGTCGCCCTGGTACATCAATCTCTTCGAGAACATTACCACGATACAGTTCAACCACCGGATGGTGGCCTATCTCCTCGCGGTGGTTGCTGTTCTTCAGTTCCTGTGGGTGGCCAGGTCAGTCGACGACGGGAGGCTCGTGCGCTCAGCGCTGTTTCTCGTGATTGGCGTCTTCGCGCAGGCTGCTCTTGGCATCTGGACGCTGCTGGAGGTCGTGCCCCTGTGGCTCGGTCTGGCACATCAGGCGGGAGCTGCAATCGTGCTGATGATTGCAGTTCGCCATCAGCACATGATGAGCCGCGCCTGTGCGTCTACCGCCGATGCGGCTGCCGCGGCCCCTAGGCCAGCCCGAGCATCAGCTTGATGTTCTGAACCGCGGCGCCTGACGCACCCTTGCCGAGATTGTCGAGGCGGGCGACCAGCACCGCCTGCTTGCGTCCGTCGTTGCCGAAGACCCTCAGCTCGAGCTGGTCCGTGTTGTTCAGCGCCTCCGCTTCGAGCCGCCCGTTACCGGTTGCTGGGACTACCTTCACAAGCTCCGATCCAGCGAAGTGCGCAGCAAGGGCGGCTTCGATCTCGCTTGGAGTGGGTTTGCCCGGCAGCGTGTCCAAATGCAGCGGCACGCTCACCAGCATTCCCTGGCGGAAATTCCCGACGCTGGGTACGAAAATCGGCCGACGGGAGAGCAAGGAATAGGCCTGCATCTCCGGCAGGTGCTTGTGCTCCAGGCCCAATCCGTAGAGCTCGAAGGCGGGAGCCGCGCCGCTCTCATAGGCCTCGATCATGGACCTTCCGCCGCCGGAGTAGCCAGAAACCGCATTGATGGTCACCGGGTAGTCGGGGGGAAGGATGCCAGCGGCCACGAGTGGTCGAATCAGCGCGATAGCGCCCGTCGGATAGCATCCCGGATTGGCGACGCGCCGCGCGGTGCGGATGGCGTCCTTCTGGCCGGGATCCATTTCGGGGAACCCGTAGACCCAACCGGGCGCGACCCGATGCGCTGTCGACGCATCGACGATCCGGGGTCCACCGCCAGGGAGTGAATCGGCCATGGCAACCGTCTCGCGGGCTGCATCATCCGGCAGACAAAGCACGACGACATCGACTTCGGTCAAAATCGCCCGCTTCGCATTGAGGTCTTTCCGCCGCTCCGGCGCGATGCTCCGCAGCTCGATCTCCGGCATAGCGCGAAGCCGTTCCGCAATGCCAAGGCCGGTCGTTCCAGCCTCTCCATCGATGAACACGGTGGGCTTGCGGGAGGAGCTGCCGCTCGTGGCCGCTGGAGTGGCATCGGTCGTCATGGGGGACCTCCAATGAGGCAAACAATTTGGGAACGGCACAAAAAAACCGCGCAGGTCAGCGCGGCTCACGACAACAGGCAGCACTTCGCCGTCATCGCAACCGCGGGAGATCGGTGCGGCGACGTCGGCGCAGATCCTGGAAAGGTTTGCTCAACATACGCGACATATGCGGCAGATGGCGCGGGGGTGTCAATGCTCAGGCAAAATAAGACGTCCCGAGCAACGAGGCTCGGGACGTTACTGGTCGCGTTCGCTGGTTCAGCGAATTCCGATCAGCGCTTCGAGAACTGGAAGCTGCGGCGGGCCTTGACGCGGCCGTACTTCTTCCGCTCCACGGTGCGGCTGTCGCGGGTCAGGAAGCCACCCTTCTTGAGGATGCTGCGCAGCTCCGGCTCGTAATAGGTCAACGCCTTGGAGATGCCGTGGCGCACCGCACCGGCCTGGCCAGACAGCCCGCCGCCTTTCACCGTTGCGACAATGTCATACTGGTCAGCACGGTTTGCAGCATTGAGCGGCTGCTTCAGCAGCATCTGCAGCACAGGGCGAGCGAAGTACTGCGCGAAATCCTTGTTGTTGATGGTGATCTTGCCGTGACCCGGCTTCAGCCAGACGCGGGCGACCGCATCCTTGCGCTTCCCGGTCGCATAGGCACGGCCATAAGGATCGAGCTTCTGGACGTGAACAGGTGCCGCGCTGGTCTCGGCGGTGGCGCCGGTCAAGGCGCCGAGATCCTCCAGCGACTTGGTCGTATCGGTGGCCATGGGAATTAGGCCCTCACATTCTTACGGTTGAGCTTGGCGACGTCGAGCACCTCGGGGTTCTGGGCGACGTGTGGGTGCTCGGGGCCTTTGTAGACACGGAGATTGCGCATCAGCTTGCGCTGCAAGGGCCCGCGGTTCAGCATGCGGCCGACCGCCAACTCGATCACCCGCTCGGGGTTCTTGCCCTCCATGATCATGCGCGGTGTCCGCGCCTTCAGGCCACCGGGATAGCCCGTGTGCCGGTAGTAGATCTTGTCAGTATACTTCTTGCCGGTGAACACGGCCTTCTCGGCGTTCACAACGATAACGTTGTCGCCCATGTCGACGTGCGGCGTATAGGTCGGCTTGTGCTTGCCCTTGAGGCGAGTGGCAATAATCGCCGCCAGACGGCCGACTACGAGGCCTTCGGCGTCGATCAAGACCCACTTCTTTTCCACCTCGCCGGGCTTGGCGACGTAGGTTTTCATCTCGAGGCTCCAGGGAATCCTGAATTGCAGGCGTTACAGCTGCGGCCGACGCCTTTCGGCGCGTTGATAGGTGGCTGCGCGACTCTAGTCAACTAGTTTCTCTCTATGAAGAGAAAAACAACGATACATCAGATAGTTAGTGAATAGGGTAACATGTTACCATATGCGACGAAGTCAGGACTTTGACGGGGGCAGGGCATAGGTCGAGGTCGCATGCGCGACCATTTCCGTGCCCCCGTCTGTGTAGATTTCAGCCTCGGCAACGGCCAGCCGGCGCCCAAGCTTGATGATGCGAGTCCGGGCGATGAGATCTGCCGGTTGCGGTCGCCTGAGGAAGTTGATCGTCATGCTCGTGGTGACGGCTTGCAGGGCGGCATCTCCCAACTCGCCGAGCAGGGCTGCGTAGACCGCAAAGTCCGCCACCTTGAACATGGCTGGTCCTGAGATGGTCCCGCCCGGCCTGACGATCCTCGGATCGTGGGCCATGCGCACATGTGCTGTCATGGGGCCCAGATGCTCCAGAGTCACCCGGCCGTTGCCCTCGTGCACCTGGGGGAAATGCTCGTCAACAAGAGCCATGACCTCAGCGGCGGTCAGGCGCCGGCCTACGCTCCCCTCCAACGTCTTTGTCATTCTCAATCTCGTCTTAGTTTCGCTATGAATCCGCCGACGCTTGCGAATAGAGTTTTGCGTCGGGGCTGATTCCTAGCCCCGTTCGCAAGTTTGGGGAATGGTGGGAGGGATCGGGTTATGTCATCCACCTTGGTTCGCGCAGCAAGACTACTGACGATTGTTGCCTTCGGCTTTGCATTCGCGCTCGGCCCTGCGGCAGCACAGGATGCGGAATTCAAGCAGATCAAGCTCACGGAGGCTCAGATCAAGGGCTTCATCGCTGCACAGGACGATCTCAACAAGATCGCCAGTAAGCTGCAGGGGGATTCGGAGGAGCTCGACGAGAAAACGCAAGCCGAGCTCGAGGCTCTAGCGAAGAAGCATGGGTTCGCCAGCTTTGATGAGCTAGACTTGGTGTCCGCCAACATCTCGATGGTCATGGCGGGTATCGATCCGGATACCGGCGAGTATTCAGACCCCGTCGAGAGCATCACGAAGGAGATCGAAGAGATCAAGGCGGACAATTCGATCCCCGACAAGGAAAAGAAGGAGTTGCTCGAAGAGATGGAGGAGGCGCTGAAGATGACGCCGAAACTCGAGCACCCGGAGAACGTTCAGCTGGTGAAGAAGTATCGCGCCGAGATTGATAAAGCGCTTCAGTAGCGCTCACCAGGTATCGGGATGCAGGAGCGGGTGACGAACTCCAATCAAGAGGCGCTCCTCCTCGAGGAGCGGCGGGGAGCGGTTGCAATCCTGACGCTCAATCGGCCCGAGGCTCGCAACAGTCTATCTCTTGCGCTGTTGCGGGCTCTCGGCGATGCCGTCGGCCGGCTCTCGGTCGACGCCGACGTTCGGGCCGTTGTGATCGCTGCCAATGGCCCTGTTTTCTCGGCAGGTCACGACCTCAAGGAGTTGACGGCCCACCGCTCCGATCCGGACGGTGGGCTCGCCTTCTACCGGACGGCGATGGAGACCTGCTCGGAGATGATGCAGGCCATCCTACGGTCGCCGAAGCCGTTCATCGCAGCCGTCCAGGGGGTCGCCACGGCCGCGGGTTGCCAGCTCGTCGCCACATGCGACCTGGCCGTTGCAGCGGAGGGGGCGCATTTCTCGACCCCGGGCGTCAATATCGGACTGTTCTGCTCGACGCCGATGGTGGCCCTGTCGCGCAACGTGCCTCGCAAACGCGCCATGGAGATGCTGCTGCTGGGCGAAATGCTGCCGGCCGCGACGGCCGCGGAATACGGTCTCGTGAACCGCGTTGTGCCGCAGGATCGCGTGCTGGATGAGGCGCTCGCGATGGCCAACACCATCGCATCGAAATCATCGCTCACCGTGGCTATCGGCAAGGAGGCGTTCTACCGCCAGGTCGAGATGCCGACCGCGGAAGCTTATGCCTACGCGGCCGATGTCATGGTCCGAAATATGATGGCGCGCGACGCCGCTGAAGGGATCGGCGCTTTCATCGAGAAGCGCAAGCCCGAATGGAAAGGATGCTGAGCGCGTGCAGCTTCGCTTGAGCCTTGTCACATTGGGCGTTGCCGATGTTGCGCGTTCGAGGCGGTTCTACGAAGCGATGGGCCTCGTCGCGTCGAGCGCCAGCCAAGAGGACGTGACGTTCTTTCAGCTCGGCAATGTTGTGCTTGCGCTGTTCGGCCGGGCCGCGCTCGCTGCCGATGCTGGCGTGTCTGACAGCGCTCAGGGGTTCTCCGGTGTGGCTCTTGCTTGGAATGTCCCGAGTGAGCGACACGTCGATGCTGCCCTGACCAAAGCAGCGGCAAGTGGCGGCCAGATAGTGAAAGCGGGGCAGAAGGTTTTCTGGGGCGGATATTCCGGCTATTTTGCCGATCCGGACGGCCACCTTTGGGAGGTGGCCTATAATCCCTTCTTCCCACTCGACGAGACAGGGCGCGTGTCACTGCCGGACGACGTGGGATCGCCTGCGAGCACCCCCTGATGGCGCACGACAGCTATTCCGACGACCTCATCGCCTCGATTTTGCGCGAGAACACCTCGATCGCGATGGTGGGCGCGAGTGCGAACACCAACCGCCCGAGCTACTTCGCGATGAAGTATCTGCTCGGCAAGGGTTACACCGTCGTGCCCGTCAACGTAGGGCTCGCGGGGCAGCAGATCCTGGGACAAACGGTCTACGGGAGCCTGGCGGAAGTTCCGCCACCGATCCGCATCGTCGACATCTTCCGCAACTCGGAGGCGGCGCTCGAGGTGACCCGCGAGGCTATCGTGCAAAAGGACCGCCTCGGCATTCGCGTCGTGTGGATGCAACTCGGCGTGCGGAACGCGCAGGCGGCCGCAGAGGCGGAAGCCGCCGGCCTGACGGTGATCATGAACCGTTGCCCAAAGATCGAGTACGGGCGCTTGTCGGGCGAGATCGGCTGGGCGGGCGTCAGCACCGGCCGTATCAGCAGCGTGCGGCCTAAGTTGTCGCCGATCGGGGTGCAGAGCCATCTGATCGGCGACAAGGACTAGAACCCTCGTCTCCGGAAGTGAGTTGAGCAGCTCAGATCCGATCTGGCTCTTCCTCCTCGCTTTCCAGGATTTCGCACAGTTCGGCAACTTTGCCGGTCGGCTGGCGGCGTAGCTGCGGGCCGAGCACATCGTCTGCGTGGAGCCAGGCGAAAGCTTCTTCCAGCTCTTCGCGGGTGGCTCCCGTCGCAAGTATTTCGACGACCAGGTGATCATCGACAGGTCCAAGGACGTGAAGCACGTCCTCCCGTGTCATGGTCATGCTGCCTCCTTGACCATCGAAACGAACTGGCGTCCGCGGCTAGAAACCGCCATCGCAATAGATGGTTCTTTTGTTTGGCAGACCAAGGCCTTGGGGACATGAGAACGCTCCGGCAGCATGGCGCCACCGGAGCGCAGGTCATCAGATCCGGTTCGGGTAGAACAGATCGACGAGGAACATTGGAACTGCCGGGACGTAGGTGCACAGGAACAGCACTGCGAGCAGTACCAGAATGAACCAGATGTTGACCTTCGTGGTCTCCCAGATGTCCGACCGCGCGATTGCACAGGCCGTGATGAGGACGCTGGCCACAGGTGGAGTTTGCTGGCCGATGGCGAGGTTCAGCGTAACCACAAGGCCAAAGTGAACTGGATCGATGCCGACCGTATTCATCAGCGGTACGATGATCGGCACCACCAGAATGATCGCTGCTGCAGAATGCAAGAAGAAGCCCAGGATCAGGAAGAAGATATTGAGCATGAAAAGGATCACGTATTGGTTGCTCGAAACCGACGCGATCCACTGGGCGAGGTTCTGAGGCACCTGGGCAACCGTCAGATAATCGCCCATCAGAATCGAAGCGGCCACGAGCACCATAACGACGGCCGTCTGCATGCCACCGTCAAGCATTGACGTTTTGAGCAGATTCCAATTGAGCTCCCCGTACCAGAGCGCCACCAGCAAGGCCGCGAGAACCGCAAGGCCAGCCGCCTCGGTCGCCGTCGCAAGCCCGGAGAAGATGCCGCCGAGGATAATGACGGGGAGCGCGAGGCAAGGCAGCGCTTCGACAAATGTCTTCCTTACGTTCGCAAGATTGAGAGCCTCCTCAACCGGAAAATTGTAGCGGCGGGCGAAGACATAGCAGACCGCCATCAATCCGAGCCCGCCAATCAATCCTGGTATGAAGCCGGCAATGAAGAGCTGCTCGACGGATGTTCCTGCCGAGACTGCGTAAAGGATCATCGGGATGGACGGCGGGACGATGATGGCCAGGGATGCGGAGGAGGAGGTTACCGCAGCTGCAAATTCCTTCGAGTAGCCCTTACGCTTCATCTCGGGAATCATGACGGACCCTAGCGCGGCGACGTCGGCAACGGCGCTTCCCGATATTTCGGCGAAGATCAGCGAAACGCCGACGTTGACCATCGCGAGCCCGCCCCGGACAAATCCGATGAGCGCGGACACCATCGCGATCAGGCGACGCGAAATTCCTCCGGCATTCATGATGGCGCCGGCCAGCACGAACATCGGGATGGCAATGAGCGCAAAGCTCGTGGCGCCGCGATACATCTCGATGGCCACAGAAATGAGGTTATCGAGCCCCCCTGCAGCAACTCCGATGACGGCCGAGATGGCGAGTGCGAACGCAATGGGGACATTGATAAGGATCATCGCCACCATTGCGAGGAACATGATGAAGAGGAGCATGGATCACGTCCTCTCCGGCTCATATTCTGGGTGTTCAAGCGAATGGCCTGACTTTATGGCGTGCCAGTATTCGGGCAGGCTTATCAGCTCGCAGATGATAAAAAGAGCAGCAGATATCGGAATAACCGACTGAGTTACGGAGATCGGTACCCAGTTCAGGCTAACCAACGTGTCTCCTCCGACCACCTCGAGCACTTTGAGGCCTGTCCAGGCGAGGAGGAGAAAGAACCCGATTACCAGGACTTCCGCGACGACCACCGCCCCCATGCGAATGTTGAGCGGAAGACGCAAGAGCAGCCCGTCGAAGCCGATGTGCCGTCGCTTCAACGCCGCCAAGGCCGCTCCGTAATAGGTGATCCATGCCAGCAGAACGGAGGCGACCTCATCGTACCAGACGAAAGAGGCTCCGAGTTTCCGCGCGATGACGGCGAGAATGACGATGATCGTGAGCACGACCATCAACAGAATGAGTGTCCATTGAAGCAGCCAATCGAGCGTACGTCGGAAGGTAGTCATCGGGATCACTTTGATGTGAGGATTAGGTTGGATCAGAGGGGCCTTGCGCGTGCAACCGCAATGCGCTTGCAATCCCGCCGTGCCTGACAGCGATCGTTTTGAGGGTTGCCCCTGCTGCCGACTGATCGGCAGCGGGGCTGTGGGCGTTAGCAGGCTTTTAATCGGCGAGAGCCTGGATTTCCTTGATCATCTCTGCGCCGTTTGAGACCGAACTGCCGAATTCCTCATAAATCGCAGCGGATTGCGCTATGAAGGCTTCCTTGTCGACCTCGTTCACCTTGATATCGGAGGCGCTAGTCATCTTATCGAGGAGCTCGCCATCGAGCTTGGCTGCGACCTCGCGGGCATAGTCCTCCATCTCGCGGGCGGTTTCGGACACCACCTTCTGCACGTCCTCAGGCAATTTCGGGAAATGCGTGGTGGACGCCACCAGCCAGCAAGGCGCGAACACGTGGCCCGATAGAGAGAGATACTTCTGCACCTCGTGGAATTTCCCGCCCCAGATTTGTGGATACGGGTTCTCCTGGCCATCCATCACGCCCGTTTTCAGCGCGGTGAAAACCTCACCGTAAGCCATCGGGCTGGGGTTCGCGCCGTAGGCCCGGAACATCTTCACGCGCCATTCGCCGGCGGGAACACGGAGCTTGATCCCTTTCAGATCCTCCGGCTTTACGATCGGGCGAACGTTGTTGGTGATGTGCCGGAAGCCGTTCTCCCATGTGCCGAGGATCAGAACACCTTTCTCCTTGGCGGCGGGCACGAAGTATTTGTCGTTGAGCTTTTCAACGACGCGCTTCATGTGCTCGCGGCTCTTGATGATGTACGGCATCTCGAAGACGCCGAACTCCTCCGCGATCGACGACATGATCGTAGATGGCATCCAGAGCTGCAGCTGGTTGAGCTTGAGCTTCTGGAACATGTCGCGGTCATTGCCGAGCTGGCTCGAAGGGTAGACCGTAACCTTCGCTTTACCGGCGAGCCTTTCATTCACGCGCTTGGCAAACTCGGTCGCCACCACTTGATAAAGCGAGTCGGCCTCTCCGACGTGACCCAGCTTCAGCTCGATTTGCGCCAGCGCACCACTGGTCGATAGCAACACGGCTGCGAGGGCAGCCCCGAACTTCCTGAACATCATCGGGCATCCTCCACTAGGCTTACGTTTTGATTGTTGTCGCCGGTGATAGTAGCTGGCTTGGAAGTGGAGGTCACGAAAAACAAGGCGCATGCCCGGTTCAACGCCGGGTTATGTGCCTGTGCTGGTCTCGCGCAAGTAGTCCATAGCCGCCTGGACGCCGCCCGACCGATGCGGAACGCCGGCCAGCGCGAGCCCCATCTCGACGCCCGCCAGCGCCCCGATGATCGTCAGATCGTTCGTGTCGCCGAGGTGACCGATGCGGAACACCTTCCCGGCGAGTTTGCTAAGACCTGTGCCGAGCGACATGTCGAAGTGCTCGAGAACGATCTGGCGGAAACGGTCGGCGTCGTGGCCTTCCGGCATCAGAACGGCGGTAAGCGAAGAGGAGTAGCACTCCGGATCGCGGCACAGAATTTCGAGGCCCCAGGCGCGCACGGCGCGACGCGTTGCCTCTGCGTGCCGGTCGTGCCGGGCGAACACGTGCTCCAGCCCTTCCTCGTGCAGCATGTCGATGGCTTCCGCCAGGCCGTAGAGAAGGTTAGTGCCCGGAGTGTAGGGGAAGAAGCCGTTCTTGTTGTGCGGTGCCATCTCCGCCCAGGACCAGAACAGCTTCGGGAGGCGCGAGGTCTCGGCTGCCTTCAGCGCCTTTTCCGAAACTGCCGTGAACGACAGGCCCGGCGGAAGCATCAGCCCCTTCTGGGATCCGGAAACGGTGACGTCGACACCCCATTCGTCGTGCCGGTAATCGATGGAGGCGAGCGATGAGATCGTGTCGACCATCAACAGAGCGGGGTGGCCCGCTGCGTCGATCGCCTTGCGCACCGCGGCAACGTTGGAGGTGACGCCCGTCGAGGTTTCGTTATGAACGATGCACACTGCCTTGATGGCGTGCTCCTTATCCTCCCGAAGCCGAGCCTCGATGGCGGCCGCATCGACGCCGGAGCGCCAGTCGGACGGGATGAACTCCGGGTCGAGGCCCAGCTTCGCAGCCATGTTCTTCCACAGAGTTGCGAAATGCCCCGTCTCGAACATCAGCACCTTGTCACCGGGGGACAGCGTGTTTGCGAGAGCCGCTTCCCAGGCGCCCGTTCCCGAGGCCGGATAGATGAACACCGGACCGGTCGTCCTGAAGATCGTCTTGATCCCTTCGAGAACGCGCTTACCGAGAGCCTGAAACTCCGGTCCACGGTGATCGATCGTCGGCAGTGAGATGGCCCGCAGGATCCGGTCAGGCACGGGGGTCGGGCCGGGGATCTGCAGGAAATGACGGCCGGCGCGCCGTGGTGCGTTCAACATAGGGCTCACTCCGAAATCCAGCGTTCAGGCTCGAACTCTTGCTCTATCAGGTGCTTGTATGCGATCGACGATGGCCACTTCAAGCCGCAGAAGCCCTGTGTCGGAGACTTGTGAGAGAACACGGATGAATCTGCACGTGCCGCCCAACCATGCGCTCGCGGAACGGCTCCAGAAGGAGATCGCGGGGGACGTGCTTTTCGATCGCTTCAGCCGCGGACGCTACTCGACCGATGCCTCGATCTATCAGATCGAGCCGGTGGGCGTCGTCATCCCGAAAACGGACGATGACGTCCGGGCCACACTCGACATCGCGCGTGAGTTCGGCGTGCCGGTGCTACCCCGCGGCGGCGGCACTTCGCAATCCGGCCAGACCGTTGGCCGTGCATTGGTCATCGACTTCACGAAGTACCTCAACCGGGTGCTCGAGTTCGATGCAGAGCGGGGGACCTGCGTCGTCGAGCCGGGGATCGTTCTCAATGAGCTGAACCGGCAACTCAAGTCGTCGGGCTGGTGGTTTCCGGTCGATGTGTCCACGGCGAGCCGCGCCACCATCGGCGGCATGACGGGCAACAACTCCTGCGGCACGCGCTCGCTGCGCTATGGCATCATGCGCGACAACGTGCTCGCCATCGATGCGCTGCTGGCGGACGGAACGACCGCGAGATTCGCTGAGGTCGATCCTTCGGATCTGAGCGGTTGCGACGCCGAAGCACTTTTTCGGAGTCTCATCGCCTTTGGGCAGCGCGAAGCCGCGCACATCATGCAGGCCTTCCCTGAGGTCTCACGACGCGTTGGCGGCTATCTCATCGACGCCTTGGTGCCGGGCAACAAGCCGCTCAACCTCGCGACTCTCCTCGTGGGATCCGAAGGCACGCTCGCGCTGTCGCGGCGCATCGAGCTGAAACTTTCGCGTCAGCCGAAGAACAAGGCGCTGGGCATCTGTCACTTCCCGAAATTCCGGCAGGCGATGGAGGCTGCGCAGCATATCGTCAAGCTGGAGCCGGTGGCCGTCGAGGTCGTCGATCGCACGCTGATCGAGCTGGCGCGCGACATCGCCATGTTCCGGCCCGTGATGGACACATACGTCCGCGGCGAGCCGGATGCGCTGCTGCTGACCGAATTCGCGGAAGATGACCAGGACGAGAACCTGCGCCGTCTCGACCGGCTCGACGAGCTGATGGGCGATCTCGGC
>Ga0310828_1000626_pt1 | contig 31483 bp, 26 predicted proteins | sample WT_ome_3_FD_202242 | JGI IMG/M metagenome (GOLD analysis project Ga0310828, IMG submission 202242) | Sorghum-adapted microbial communities enriched on wild type (WT) sorghum from Joint BioEnergy Institute, Emeryville, California, United... ... | reverse complement strand
TTTTTGAACGATTAATGAAATTCCATCAAAAGGTGTTTGCTACACGTGTTGATTCAGAAAAAGCATCTTACCTAATGGCTACTCTCAAAGCGCGCTATCCAGAGGAACATTTTCAATACAGAGATGATTGTCATATTTTCTATTGGATTTCCCAGGATTATGTAGAAACAAAAAAGCACGGGTATATAGCAGTTGTCAGCGCAGGAACGTCAGATGTTCCTATCGCCGAGGAGGCGGCAGTAACGGCTGAATTATTAGGATGCAAAGTGAAGCGAATATATGATGTAGGCGTTGCGGGTATTCACCGATTACTCGACAACATCGAGATGATCGAGCGTTCGAGTGTCGTCATTGTCGTTGCTGGGATGGAAGGAGCGCTTGCCAGCGTAGTCGGCGGGCTTGTTTCCAAACCAGTCATCGCTGTTCCTACAAGCGTGGGATATGGAGCTAGTTTCCAAGGGCTCTCAGCGTTGCTTACCATGTTGAATTCGTGTGCGAGCGGTGTTTCCGTCGTCAATATTGATAACGGGTTTGGCGCAGGATATTACGCTGCTACGATCATGGCTGTTATTGAGCAGGCTGTCGCCGAGGCCAAAACGTTAGGGAGAGAAGAAAAATGAGGATTTTGTACTTGGACTGTTTTTCCGGAATTAGCGGTGATATGACGGTAGGTGCTCTGGTGGATGCGGGTGTGCCGCCGGAGAAAATTGAGGCGGAACTGAAAAAACTGCCATTGTCAGGCTATCAATTGCGATGGGATAGAGTAGTAAAAAAGGGGATTTATGCTACAAAATTCGAGGTGATGATGCAAGAGAGTGCTATGGATCATCATGACCATGAGAGCCATCACGCCCATAGGCATTATTCTGATATTATCGATATGATTTGCCGCTCGGAGTTAAGTTCGGAAGTCAAAAAAAGAAGCAAACAAATTTTTCATTGCATCGCTGTTGCCGAGGCAAAAATCCATGGCATGCCTGTTGAAAAAGTTCATTTCCACGAGGTGGGAGCTGTTGATTCTATTGTCGACATCGTCGCTACAGCGGTTGCCCTTACGGAACTTAATGTCGATTATATTGTTTCTGCCCCTGTTCCGCTAGGATGTGGGTCGATTTGCTGTGCACATGGTACATATCCCGTTCCAGCCCCGGCAACGTTAGAAATTCTTCAAGGCGTGCCCATCCGATCTAGCCACTTGTCGTTTGAGTTAACAACCCCGACCGGAGCTGGGATTATCAAAAGCCAAGTGAACTCATACGGGCCTCTTCCTTCGATGAAAGTATCAGCAATTGGATATGGCGCTGGGGCGCGCGACTTGCCCGATCAACCCAATGTGCTGCGAGTAGTAATCGGAGAGGGGACTCATGCACGAGCGGATAGTCTGTCATCATCCCATTTAGAAGAAGAGACCGTTTATATTCTTGAGTGCCAGCTCGACGATATGCCAGGAGAAGCGCTTGGATATGTGATGGATCGACTTTTTCAAAAGGGAGCACTCGATGTATATTATACTCCTGTTTTTATGAAGAAAAACCGTCCTGGCGTTCTGTTAACGGTTTTGGCTTCAGCACCTCATGTAGAACAGTGTGAGCAATTTGTGCTGAAAGAGACAACGACTCTTGGCATTCGAAAGGATATTTGGATGCGCAAGGTTTTAGAGAGAGAGGTCGTGTCTGTTGCTACATCGTATGGGAATATTCGCGTTAAACAGGCTATTCATCAAGGAAAGGTGATTAGGCAGATGCCAGAGTATGAGGATGTGAAAGAAGCAGCCCTCGCTCATCAAGCAGCGTTTCTAGATGTTTACGCAGAAGCTGCTCAACAGGCTAGAAAAAAGATAAAAGAAGAATGATGAATGGAGGTGGGAGTCGTTTCGACGTTAATTGCAGGTCTGTTCTTAGGAGTAAAGCATTTTTAGAAGAGTAGTGATTTAGCCAGTCATCTGGTGGCAAAAGACATTCATTGGAATGTTTTCTTTTGCTTCCGCTTTAGCCTTTCCTGTTATATTGGGGAAGATGCAGCCAAATGATGAGAGGGTGAGAGAGGATGGCTTGCAAGTGGAAAGGTATTATTCCCCCAGTTGTCACTTTATTCGATGAGAAGCGTGGGTTTGATTGGGAAGCCAACTATTTTCTTGCTGATTATTTGATTCAACAGGGAGTTCATGGGCTGCTCTATATGGGGAGCACAGGAGAGTTTTCCTCCTTAACATCCGAGGAGAGAAAAGTTTTCGCCGAAAGAATGGTACGATACGTAGATGGGCGTGTTCCGGTTTTGATTGGCACGGGTTCAACTTCATTAAAGGAGACGATATATTTATCACAACATGCTGAATCAATAGGGGCGAGCGGGGTGCTTGTTGTCAACCCATTTTACTGGAAATATACAGATCGTCAACTGTATGACTACTATACAAGTGTGGCGAAGAGCATTCGCATTCCGTTGTTGATTTATAATATCCCTTTGCTCACTGGACAGGATTTGTCTCCTGATCTTGTGTTAAGGTTGGCGGTCGAGCACGAGAATATTGTAGGAATCAAAGATACAACGGAGAAGCTGGGGCATATTCGGCAATTGATCCGTATTAAAGAACAAAGAGAAGATTTCGCCGTGTTTGCTGCTTTCGATGACCTTCTTCTTCCGTCCTTGCAAATGGGAGCTGCTGGTGCTATTAATGGCACAGCTGTTTTTCTGCCGGAGCTGTCGGTTCAGTTGTTTGAGAGTTTTCATGCCCAACAATATGAGGAGACGTTAAAGGCCAATGAATCAATCTTGAAGCTTATGGCAATTTACGAGCTTTCCCAACCGTTATATATCGCCATTAAAGAAGCGGTTCATCAGCTTATTCTTGGCCGACATACGGCGTTGCGGCCGCCTGTGAAGGAATGTGATGAGTTGGAAGATCGCATCCGAATATTTCTGAATAAAAATAACATTCAATCATATAGAGAGGCAAGGAATCGCCTTGTTTTTCCGAAAAACAGAAAATGAAAGGGTGTTAAAAACATGTTTATGAAAGAAACGAGGGAGTTTCTCGAATCGCTAGGCTATCCGTCGGGAGATTGCTATGATCTCCCCACTTCTTCCAAACGGTTTCCTGACGGGGCGCAATATCGGGTGGAAATTCCGAGTGTCGAAGGACCGCGGGCGTTGCAGGCTGTTCTTGAAGAGGCAGAACGTCTAGGGGTCACGATTCACCGGGTGTCGCAAGGGAGTGGAATCATGCTGTTGACGGATGAGGAGATTAGTGACATGTGTGAGATGTGTGCTAACCGTGGGATAGAGCTTAGCCTATTCGTCGGTCCGAGAGGCACGTGGGATATTAGTGCGCTGCCGTTCACTCCCTCTGGAAAAGCGGCTGGGCTTAGACATGAAGGAATGGATCAGTTAGTCTATGCTATTGAAGATTTGAAGAGGGCGGTGAAATTAGGGGTAAGAGGGGCATTGGTGGCGGATGAAGGGCTGCTGCTTCTGACAAAGGAAATGAAACAGCGAGGAATCTTGCCGCAAAATTTTGTCGTCAAAGTGTCCGTGCAAATGATGGCTTCCAACCCTGTATCGATCAAGCTGATGGAGCAGTTAGGGGCTGATACGTACAATGTTCCGACTGCTTTAACTTTGCCGAAGCTGGCGGCGATCCGTCAAGCGGTTGATCTGCCGCTCGATGTATATGTGGAAGCGCCTGATGGATTTGGCGGATTCATCAGACATTATGAAATTCCAGAGATCATTCGCATTTTAGCACCTGTTTATATTAAGTTCGGTTTACGCAATCACCCGGATGTCTACCCATCTGGAAAACACTTGGAATCTGTAAACATTGAGTTATGCCGGGAAAGAGTTCGGCGGGCGGCACTAGGCATGCGGATCATTGAACAATATAATCCCGAAGCCGTTACATCTAAATTAGGTGCTGAGGGATTGGGTGTTCCGGTTGTGATGGAAAATGCCGGGATTTGAACGAGGGGAAGGAGCGATACGATGTCTTCTTACCGGTTCGTTATATTAAACCAAAAGGATAATGTTGCTACTGCCTTGGACGATATTCCGGCGGGAAGCATAGTCAAAGTCACCCGTCAAGATCGAGAGTACGATATGACGATAAAACAAAACATCGAGTTTGGTCATAAGTTTGCGATTGTGTCGATCAAAAAAGGGGAAGACATTTTGAAATACGGAGAAGTGATCGGCGTCGCCTCTAGCGATATTGCGGAAGGGGAGCATGTGCACGTGCATAACGTTGAAGGAAAAAGGGGAAGGGGAGATAAGGAGCATGAAGACCGCTCAATTTTGGGGGTATAGACGCCCTGATGGCCGGGTCGGAGTTCGAAACCATGTGCTGATTTTGCCGACGATTGTCTGCGCGACCCAAGCAGCGAAACAGGTGACAGAGCTCGTCCACGGTACCGTCTCCTTCATTCATCAGCATGGGTGCGCTCAAGTTGGAGCCGATTATGAACAAACGTTCCGTACGTACGTTGGCATGGGAACGAACCCGAATGTGTACGGTGTAGTAGTGATGGGACTTGGCTGTGAAACTCACCAAGGAAGAAGCGTGGCTCAGGAAATTGCCAAAAGCGGCAAGCCCGTTGAGCTCGTGTCGATTCAAAACCATGGAGGAACCCTTGGCGCGATCGCTGAGGCGGCAAGAATTGCCGCTCAAATGGTGCAAGACGCTTCCGCTTTGGTGCGCGAACCGTTTGACGTCAGCGAATTGATCGTAGGAACTGAATGTGGGGGATCGGATGCATGTTCCGGGCTTTCCGCTAACCCAGCGGTCGGATATGTGAGCGATATGATCGTCGACCGAGGAGGAACAGCCATTTTAGCGGAAACGACAGAATTGATTGGGGCAGAGCACCTTCTAGCCAATCGGGCTGTAGATGACCGGGTGGCTAAAAAGGTGTACGAGGTGATCGAGGCCATGGAAAAGCGTGCGATTGCAATGGGAGTAGATATTCGTACTGGAAATCCGAGCCCCGGAAATCGAAAAGGAGGGCTTACAACTCTTGAAGAGAAATCGCTCGGGGCGGCGGCCAAGGCCGGGACGAGACCGTTGCAAGAGTTGATTCATTATGCCGAACGGCCAACGAAAAAGGGACTAGTCTGGATGGATACTCCTGGGCACGACATTGAACAGCTGACAGGGATGGTGGCTGGTGGAGCGCAAATTGTTCTGTTTACAAGTGGGCGCGGCACGCCGACCGGTTCGCCGATTGCGCCGGTTATTAAAATTGCGACGAATACCTCGATGTTTGAAAGAATGAGAGAAAATATGGATATCAATGCCGGTACGATCATTGAAGGGAAAGAGTCGCTTGAGTCAGTGGGAAGAAGAATTTTCGATGAACTGCTTCTTACAGCTTCAGGGAAATTGACTAAATCTGAGATCTTAAAACAGCATGATTTTGGCATTTGGAGAATCGGCCCAACATTTTAATCTCACCTAACCGTTTTTCATGTCGCTAGATAAAGCGAATACGCGGAGGGACTCATTATGAAAGAACTCGATGTGGTAACATTCGGAGAAACAATGGTCTTATTGACGTCCGAACCGATGACTCCGCTTGAGTATAGCAGCCATTTTTATAAGCAAATCGGGGGAGCGGAATCGAATGTTGCCATCGGATTGCAAAGGCTTGGCCATTCTGTCGGTTGGTTTAGCAAACTAGGAAATGATCCATTCGGAAGATATATTCATAAATTTGTGAGAGGCGAAGGAGTTGATACGTCTCGCTGTATTTATACCGATGAAGCCCCGACCGGAATTTTCTTCAAAGAAAAACGTTCGTCCACCGATATCAAAGTATATTATTACCGTAAACAATCAGCAGCTAGTTTGTTGTCTCCGGACGATTTGGATGAGGAGTATATTGGCCGCGCGAAGTTTCTTCATCTGACAGGAATTACCCCTGCTCTTAGCTTGTCTTGCCGGGAAGCCGTTTTTAAAGCTATAGAAATCGCAAAGAAATACAAAGTAAAAATCGTTTTTGATCCTAACATTCGCCTCAAGCTATGGACGCTCGAAGAGGCAAGACCTGTACTGCTGGTAATAGCGGCGGAAGCAGATGTTGTTTTGCCAGGGCTTGACGAAGGCGAATGGTTGTCTGGCCGGAACACGCCCGAGGAGATCGCACGCTTTTTTGGCAACGAGAAGCTGGTCATTATCAAACTAGGGGAGCAAGGAGCGTATTATCGGTTTAAATGTGAAAGTGGATATGTCAAAGGGTTTGCCGTGCCGCAACTTGTAGATCCGGTAGGAGCAGGAGACGGTTTTGCAGCCGGAGTGATTAGCGGGCTTTTACGGAATGAGTCGATTCCTGATGTCGTGAAGCGCGGAAATGCAGTTGGGGCGATCGTTGTAGGGATAAACGGGGATGTGGAAGGACTGCCAAACGAGGGAGAGCTCGAAGAATTTTTACAAGGCGCCGTACATCATCGAGATGTGAAGCGATGAGGGGGAGGGACAATGGATAAAATTTTCCATTTAAACCGGTTAAAAACGGTCAAATTGGTGGCGGTGATCCGAAAACCGAAACGGTCGCAAATATTTCAGATTGCTGAGGCTCTTATCGCTGGAGGAGTCGAGGTACTCGAAGTGACGGTTGATACGCCAGGCAGTTTTGAGATGATTGCTGCGCTGAAGGAAACGTTCGGAGCAAAGGCGACCATCGGCGCAGGGACAGTCTTAGATGCCGAGACCGCAAAGAGAGCCATCGAAGCCGGTTCAGACTTTATTTTTTCACCTATTTTTGATCAAGAGACGATCTCTTTAACGAACCGATACGGAAAAATTTCCATTCCCGGTGTGATGACGCCGACCGAAATCGTTAAGGCTTATCAGATGGGAGCTGACCTTTTGAAAGTATTTCCGGCAGGCTCCTTAGGGCCCCAATATTTTAAAGAGTTAAGAGGACCGTTAGGGCATATTCCGTTGATGCCGACAGGTGGTGTAACGTTGGAGAATGCAGCGGAGTTTATCCGCAACGGCGCCGCAGCCATAGGAGTCGGCAGCGCTTTACTGGATAAACGGGTCATTGAGGAAGGGAGATTCAACCTTCTTACAGAAACGGCAAAGAGATTTGTCGAAACGGTTAGAAACGCAGCCGTAAGAGAGGGGGAATAGGAACGTGAAGATTACGAAGTTCGAGACTTTTCTTGTCCCACCTCGATGGTTGTTCCTAAAAATCAGTACGGATGAAGGAATTGCTGGATGGGGTGAACCGATTGTTGAAGGGAGAGCCAATACTGTACGAGCGGCAGTAGAGGAGCTAGGCGATTATTTAATCGGAAAGGATCCATTAGCGATTGAGGATCATTGGACCGTCCTTTACCGGGGGGGATTTTACCGTGGGGGCCCTGTTTTAATGAGCGCCATCTCTGGGATTGACCAAGCGCTTTGGGATATCAAAGGGAAATACTTCAATGCCCCGGTTCATCAACTGCTCGGCGGCCCGGTTCGCCATTCCATTCGGGTTTACAGCTGGATTGGCGGCGATCGCCCAAGCGACGTTGCCGAGGCAGCAAAAAAAGCGAAAGAAGCAGGATTTACAGCGGTGAAAATGAATGCGACCGAGGAGCTTCAATATATTGATTCTTATAAAAAGATTGACGAAACGGTTGAAAGGGTGGCTGCAGTGCGCCAAGTGGTGGGCAAAGAGTTCGGGATTGGCATCGATTTTCACGGACGCGTTCATAAACCAATGGCAAAAATTTTGGCAAAAGAGCTTGAACCGTATCATCCGCTGTTTATCGAAGAACCTGTATTGCCAGAACATAATGAAGCATTAAAGGAGATCGCCAAGCACACCACTATCCCCATTGCCACCGGAGAACGGATGTTTTCCCGTTGGGATTTTAAAACGATTTTATCCGAGGGCTATGTTGATATGATTCAGCCGGACCTTTCCCATGCTGGCGGAATTACTGAAGTGAGAAAAATTGCCGTGATGGCTGAGGCCTACGACGTCGCTTTGGCACCGCACTGCCCGTTGGGGCCGATTGCGTTAGCAGCCTCTTTGCAGGTCGATGCCGTATCTTATAACGCGTTTATTCAAGAACAAAGCCTTGGCATTCACTACAACCAAGGAAATGATCTCCTTGATTATTTAGTGGATCCTTCCGTCTTTGAATATCAAAATGGATATGTCAAAATCCCGCAAGGACCTGGATTAGGAATCGAGATTCATGAAGAGTATGTAAGGGAAATGAGCGAGATTGGACACACCTGGAAAAATCCAGTTTGGCGCCATGTTGACGGTTCAGTTGCTGAGTGGTAGGGATACAGTGCCTACAGCAGCCCTCTAACTTCTACCGTTTTGTAGGGAATAGGGGAGGACAAAATGAAAAAGTACAAAGTAGTAGTGACAGACTATGAATTTCAAACATTGAAACCCGAGCAGGAAGTGCTTTCGCCGCTTAATGTCGATTTCGTAGTCGCTCAGTGTTACACAGAGGAAGAAGTCATCGCCGTTTGCAAGGATGCCGATGCTATTATCAACCAATATGCTCCGATATCTGCAAAGGTGATTGACCAATTAGAGAAATGTAAAGTGATTTCTCGGTACGGAGTCGGTGTCAACACTGTCGATGTGGACGCCGCCACTGAGAAGGGCATTATTGTAGCCAATGTAACGGACTATTCAGTGGATGAAGTATCAGATCATGCATTAGCATTGCTGCTTTCGTTAGCCCGAAAAATTGTTAAGTTAAATGACGAAGTGAAAAGCGGAGTATGGAATTTCAATGTCGGCAAACCAATTTACCGGTTAAGGGGAAGAACGCTCGGTCTTGTAGGGTTTGGAAGAATTCCTCAAGCGTTAGCGAAAAAGGCTCAATCTCTCGGCTTATATGTCATCGCCTATGATCCATATATTCCTGCGAAAGTGGCTAGGCAGTTCAATGTTCATTTAGTGGAACTCAACGATTTATTCCGGCAATCGGACTACATTTCTGTGCATGCCCCCTTAACCAAAGAGACAAAAGGTATGATCAGTGATGAACAGTTTCATCTAGCAAAAAAGGAACTAATCATTGTCAATACAGCCCGCGGTCCCGTTATTGATGAGTCATCTCTAATTCGCGCCTTGCAAGATGGGAAGATTTCCGGTGCGGGACTTGATGTCACCGAATACGAGCCGATTCACCCTGATAATCCTCTTCTTCAGATGGAGAATGTGGTGATTACACCGCATATTGCTTGGTATTCTGAGGAATCCGAAATGGAATTAAAACGAAAAACAGCTCAGAATGTTGCCGATGTACTATCAGGATGTTACCCAAGATATTTAGTCAATCCTCGTGTGAAAGAAAAGGTGCGCTTGAAAGTGAAAGAATCATACGTATAGGAAGATTTATTTCTCAATATATTCAATACGCAAATATCACCAGCACCTTCATCGGCGCCAGCTGTCCGTAACAAGTGGAAGAAAACGTCAAGGCGGTCGATGTGGTGCTTAGCGAAGAAGTGCTTGAGAAAATAGAGGGGGATTTTGGCGTAATCGGAAATGGAGACAGTTGGTGATGCCTGTCTCCTTTTTTCATGGACGAAACGTCCGCTTGTTGTCAGCCTTCAGGAGGGCATTGTTGGTTATGATGTCTTGAGGGCTTAGTCATTTCATGGAGACGCGGTGTCAAATAGAGGGGCTCTTGCAAACATTGGATTCCATTTCTTCGTGAATGGCAGGGGATAATGGTTTTTTTAGGTGGATGAAAAAATCGCTCGTCTAGCGATTCTTGAGGAAATCTTACGGATTTGTATGGCACCTCGCCGTCCACCACCATCCATCTTCCCAAGAAAAAAGGATTTTGGTCTCCAATGGCGAACGATATCGGAAGAGACAATGGTCAGGGGGGATGACGATGGCGATCAGTCATGGAACCTCGCTAGTCCTCGGCTGCCATCAAACTGTGCAAGAGGCCATCCAGCTCTTTTCAGAACACGGGATGGCGGCTGTTGATGTGGTTGATGAACATGGACGGAGCGTTGGACGATGTACGTGGCGGATGTTACTGCGGGCGATAGCGAAGGAAATGGACCGTATGGCGTTGATAGGAGATGTATTGGCCGCGTTTTCTATGGATGGTAAGACGGAGCCGAAAGAAGACAGCATGGAAACGTCCGACGGAGAAGGTGATTCGGGTGCGGCAGCCGAGCTTGAACGGCTGCGGCGCGAGTTGGAAGAGACGCACCGTCTAGCTGAAACGATGAAAACGGTGTTAGATGCGGCGTATGAAGGGGTCGTTGTCGTCGATGGAAACGGTATGGTGCGGGAAATTAATAGGGCGTACTGCCAGTTTCTCGGCATTCGCCGGGAAGACGCCATTGGGAAACATGTAACGGAAGTGATCGAAAATACTCGTTTGCACATTTGTGTACAATCCGGCATTCCGGAACGCGGATATATTCAAAAAATTTACGGTCAACCGATGGTCGTGCACCGCATCCCGATTTGGCGTGACGGCAAAGTAATCGGGGCAGTCGGGATGTTGATTTTTCAAGGGGTATCGGAAGTGTACGCCATTTTTCAACGTCTGCAAGAGCTGTCGCGCGAGGCAAGCAGGAAGGAGAAAAACGAGGCGGAAGCGTCAAAACAAGAGGCGGTTGCATCTGCTGCAGTAGGAGTTGAGCGCATCATTGGCCGTCATCCGACGATCGCTGCGGTAAAGCAGATGATTCGTCGGGCGGCGCGCGTGCCATCGACCGTATTGATTACCGGCGAAAGCGGAACGGGGAAAGAAGTGGTCGCGCGGGCGATCCATGAGGCGGGTGCGCATGCGGACGGGCCGTTTGTCAGTGTGAATTGCGCGGCCATCCCGGAAGCCCTTTTGGAAGCGGAGCTGTTCGGCTATGAGGACGGGGCGTTCACCGGTGCAAAAAAAGGGGGGAAGCCCGGCAAGTTTCAGCTCGCCCACGGAGGGACGCTGTTTCTAGACGAAATCGGTGATATGCCGCTTGCTATGCAGGCGAAAATTTTACGCGTGCTTGAGGAAAAGAAAGTGGAGAAAGTCGGCGGATTATCTGAGACAGAGGTGGATGTGCGCATCATTGCCGCAACGAACAAGCCGCTCGAGGAGATGGTGCGGGACGGAACGTTTCGAGAAGATTTGTTTTATCGCTTAAATATTATCCGCATCCATCTCCCGCCGTTGCGTGAGCGGAAAACGGATATTCCGGCGCTGCTTGCTCATCACATGGAACGGCTTTGCCGGCAGTTTGGCGTTGTATCGAAATCGTTTGCCAAAGAGGCGATGGAGGTGCTGATCAACTATTCATGGCCGGGCAACATTCGTGAGCTAGTCAATGTCGTCGAGTGGTTGATTAGTATGGTGGAAGGGGAGAACATTGAGCGCGAACATTTGCCTGCCTATTTGTCAACTATTCAACCATCGGTCACACCAATGCCGGATGGCGGTGCGAATATCGCTGACCGATGGAAAGAAATAGTCTATCAATCCGAACGTGAACGAATCGCCGCTGCTCTTGTTGCGGCGAATGGCAATAAGGCGGAAGCGGCAAGGAGGCTTGGCATTCATCGGTCTACCTTATATGAGAAGCTGAAAAAATACGGGTTTTGAACGCCCTTCACCTACACAAGAGCCTAGAAGGCGGGGGAAAAATCATCATCTCCCCCTTCGCACAGCCGCCTTCAAGCATAACGAAGATCAAGATGGATAGGATTTTTCAGTCGCCTTTTCTATGAAATTCCCCACTTTCTAAGTAGGAAGGTTTCTCGGTTCGGGATGATCAACAACGGCAGTGGCGCCGTTGTTTTTTGTGGCGAGAGTGAAGGAATGTCGGAAAAGTGTCGGGTAGTGTAGGGAGATTGTTGGGAAGTTGTAGGGAGATGTTCTTTTAAGAAGATGAAAAATTCTTAATTGTGGCTCTACTATAGCTTGGCACGAAGTTTGCATACAGAATGTGTTGAAAGCGTTGTCAAATTAAAGGAGGGGAAATCATGTACGAGTTATTAGTGCCGAATCGGGTCATTTATGGGCGCGATACGTTTCGCGAAGTCGGTCGTCAAGCGAAAACACTTGGAACGAAAGCGCTCATTGTCAGTGACCCGGTGATGGAGAACATCGGTCTTGTCGCACGCTGTGAGCAATATTTGCGGGAAGCGGGGCTGCCGTTGGCCACGTACACAAGGGTCGACACGGAACCGACGGATGTTCATGTGAAAGAAGCGCTTGATGTCTGCCGGAGCGAACAATGCGATGTCATCGTTGCCATCGGCGGCGGCAGCAGCATTGATGCCGCCAAGGCGGTGGCGGTGATGATGACGAATGAGGGAACGATCAGTGACTACGTTGGCAACGCCAAGATGTTCACGAAAAAACCAGTGCCGCTCATTGCTATTCCGACGACGGCCGGTACCGGTTCAGAAGTGACGAAAGTGACAGTTATTATTGATACGAAAACGGATGTCAAAATGATGATTTCCCAGCCGGCGCTCCTTCCGGCGGTGGCCATCGTTGACCCGCTTCTTACCGTTTCCTGTCCGCCTTCTGTGACCGCAGCGACTGGTGTCGATGCGCTCTGCCACTCGATCGAGGCATATATTTCCCGTCGCGCCCACCCGGTGACCGATGTGTTGGCGCTATCCGCCATTGAAGCGATCATCGGCCATTTGCGCCGGGCGTACGAAAACGGGCAAGACATTGAAGCGCGAGAGAAAATGGCGATCGCCGCCATGAAGGCTGGCATGGCGTTTTCCAACGCCTCAGTGACGCTTGTACACGGCATGTCGCGGCCGATCGGCGCGCTCTTCCACGTGCCGCACGGCGTGTCCAATGCGATGCTTTTGCCGGGAGTACTCGAATTTACGAAAGAGAGCGCCATAGAACGGTTGGCGGTAATTGCCCGGCTCATTAATCCACAACTTAAAGACGTTTCCAACGCCGAAGCAGCCGATGCGCTCGTTGAGGAAGTGAAGCAGCTTTGCCGGGATTTGCACATCCCGAATATGAAAACATGGGGCATTGACAAAACGGCGTTTGACAAAGCGGTCGATAAAATGGCGGCCGACGCGCTTGCGAGCGGCAGCCCTAGCAACAACCCGAGAGTGCCGACTCATGAGGAAATTGTCGCGCTGTATCATATTTGTTACGACTATCGGTATGATACGAACACGGTCAGTCGTTAATGAAGAGACGGTCAAACGAGGGGGAAGAAGATGTTGGGGATGATTGGTTTATTGGCCTCATTAGGGTTGTTGATCTTTTTGACAATGAGGGGGATCAATATCATTATTGCCGCGCTGATCAGTTCGATTCTTGTCGCGCTGACAGGCGGCTTAAACTTGGAAAAAGCTTTGATGGAAAGCTACATGACGGGCTTTACCGGCTATTTCGCCAGTTGGTTCCTTATCTTCTTAGCCGGGGCCATTTTTGGCAAGGTGATGGAAGACACCGGATCTGCCGACTCCATTGCTCATTGGGTCAAAGAGAAGTTTGGTGCTAAACATGCTGTATTGGCGGTCGTTGCTGCCTGCGCCATTATGACATACGGCGGCGTTAGCCTGTTTGTTGTCGGCTTTTCCGTTTACCCGATCGCTGTGTCACTGTTCCGGCAGTCGAATACGCCGCATCGTTTTATTCCGGCCGCCATGGTATTCGGTTCGGTTTCGTTCACAATGACCTCTCCGTATTCGCCGGAGATTCAAAACATCATTCCGACGCAATTTTTCCATACAACGCCGGGAGCTGGGGGATGGGTAGGCCTTTTTGTCGGTGCAACGATTGCCGTGACTGGTTCGCTCTATTTAACGCGTGTTGTCCAAAAAGCGAAACAAAACGGTGAAACATTTTCTTTACCATATCGGACTGATGACATTTCCGGCGCAGTGAGTGAAGTTGCCGCTTCGATCGAGCAAGGTGCCGGCCGTCCGCTGCCGAACATTGTGTGCGCGATGCTTCCGTTAGTGGTGGTGATCGTTTCATTAAACATTTTGGCAAAATTCATTTCTTCGACTTCAGCAGGGGTCGCGTCACTTATCCTTGGTATTGTGCTTTGTTGGGTGTTAAACGCGAAATTCGTTCGCAAATTTTGGGAGTCCATGGCGTCCGGCACTCAAGATGCGTTAGTTGCTGCCGCTAATACGTGCGCCGTCGTCGGCTTCGGGGAGGTCGCGAAAAATGTGCCAGCCTTTCAAAAAGCGGTTGACGTCCTCGTGAACATTCCCGGACCGGAACTGCTCGGATTGGGGTTGGCTGTCACGATTATTTGTGGCATGACCGGGTCGGCTTCCGGCGGTCTCGGTATTGCCTTGCCAATCTTAGCGCCGATCTATATGGCGAAAGGGCTTGACCCCGGAGCCATGCATCGGGTGGCGGCGCTTGCTTCCGGAGGGCTTGATTCGCTGCCGCATAACGGGTATATTGTGACGACAATTCGCGCCGTCTGTCATGAAACACATGAGCGGACGTATAAACCGATATTCGTTCTTTCGGTTGTCATTCCGCTCGCCGGTATGTTCTTGGCTATTCTCTTATACTCTATTTTCTAGAAAGGTGGTTTTATTGATGAGCTCTGTAACCGAAACAAAGACGTTGAAAAACTTTATTGGTGGTCAATGGGTCGCTTCGACATCTGGAAAAGAAGAAATTGTGCCGAATCCGGCGACAGGAGAAGTGCTGGCGAAAGTGCCGATCTCTTCGCGCGAGGAACTTGATGCGGCGGTCGCGGCCGCCAAAGAGGCGTTCCGTGAATGGCGCAAAGTGCCGGTTCCGCGCCGTGCCCGCATTTTGTTCCGCTACCAGCAGCTGCTTGTCGAGCATTGGGAAGAACTTGCCCGTCTCGTGACACTGGAAAACGGCAAAGTATACGAGGATGCGTACGGCGAAGTGCAGCGCGGCATTGAATGTGTCGAGTTTGCGGCTGGGATTCCGACGCTCATGATGGGCCAGCAGTTGCCCGACATCGCGACCGGCATCGAATCGGGCATGTACCGCTATCCGCTTGGTGTCGTCGCCGGCATTACGCCGTTTAACTTCCCGATGATGGTGCCGTGCTGGATGTTCCCACTTGCCATCGCTTGCGGCAACACGTTTGTGTTGAAACCGTCTGAACGGACACCGCTACTTGCCAATCGCCTGGCTGAGCTGTTCACCGAAGCCGGTTTGCCTGCAGGGGTGCTGAATATTGTCCATGGGGCGCACGAGGTCGTGAACGGCATTTTAGAACATAAAGACATTAAAGCCGTCTCGTTTGTCGGCTCACAACCGGTCGCAGAGTATGTATACAAAACAGCTGCCGCCTATGGCAAGCGGGTGCAGGCGCTTGCCGGCGCGAAAAACCATTCGATCGTCATGCCTGATGCCGACCTCGATATGGCGGTAACGAACATCATCAACGCCGCTTTTGGTTCAGCGGGTGAGCGGTGCATGGCGTGCTCGGTCGTTGTTGCCGTCGGCGATATCGCTGACGAGTTGGTGGAGCGGCTCAAAAAGGCTGCCGATCGTATTCAAATTGGCAACGGGCTTGACCAAGGCGTCTTCTTAGGCCCGGTTATCCGTGAGTCGCATAAAGAACGAACGATCAAATACATTGAAATCGGTGAAAGAGAAGGAGCGCTGCTCGTCCGCGATGGCCGCCGCGACGCTGCGACAAGCGGGAAAGGGTATTTTGTCGGCCCGACGATTTTCGACCATGTCAAGCCGGGTATGACGATTTGGACCGATGAAATTTTCGCCCCGGTTTTGTCGGTTGTCCGCGCCCGCGATTTGGATGAAGCGATTGAAATCGCCAACCGGTCGGAATTCGCCAACGGCGCCTGCATTTACACGGATAGTGCCAAAGCGATCCGCCAGTTCCGCGAAGAAATCGACGCCGGCATGCTTGGTGTCAACGTCGCCGTCCCGGCACCGATGGCGTTTTTCCCGTTCTCCGGCTACAAAAACTCGTTTTACGGCGACCTCCACGCCAATGGCCGCGACGGCGTTGAATTTTACACGAGAAAGAAAATGGTGACGGCGAGACATTAATGGTAAAGGGGGGGGTCTCAAAAGCAAAGAGACACCCCCTTTCACTGCTAAGCATCTAATGGATTCGTTATTCTATATTGGGTCTTTCACTGAGGACAGACGACTTTTTGTTAGGGTTGCTTCTTTGAAGTTGTTTTTCCATTTTGTGGTGTAGAGAATATCGAGCAAGTCAAGGTTGACAACAACATGTTCCCAATCACTTGAGAGTTTTCAACCGCCTCCAACACTTATCCCATCGCGCTTTGTTGGGTAGATCCGACGAGTTTGGTGAACAAAGGTTCACAACGAAATGGTTCATGAGCACTCCCCGCGCCGTTATGGAAAAGCAGAGCTCAAAAGATGGGGCGATGAGGAAGCTTGCTATATTGTGTAAAAGATCGTGATCTTGCCCAAAGTTTATTACGGAAAACTACACACAGGAGAGATCAAGATGATGATTGGAGAAAAAGCGTTTGATACCGAGTGGTCATTGATGAGCAGGTGGCTAGAATGTTATCTAAATGATTTTCCTTACGGCCAAGCGGCACAATTAGGTTTTGATTCCCAGGAAAATAATAGGAGTGAAGTCGCTGTTAGGCACTTTGCTTAAAAATGGATTTTTTCGCTAAGCATCTTTGCTAGGAGGTTTTGTAGTTAGTCGAAGAAGCGCTGTCGTCTCGCCTACTAAGCTAGGTGTTTTTCTTTTTTAAAACATGTCAATAGTCCTCTTGACAAAATCACATTTACTTATCATTGAAGGTCGGTTGTAAGCGTTTGTAATATAGAAGTACAGTCAAGCAAAAAAGGAGGAACATCTTCATGACGCATACAACCGGAAATGAAACAGGCTTCCGTGTGAAGATTCAACGGTTTGGCAGTTATTTGAGCGGCATGATTATGCCGAATATCGGAGCCTTTATCGCTTGGGGGTTAATTACGGCGTTATTTATCCCGACTGGCTGGTGGCCAAATGAGACGTTTGCCAAGCTCGTCGGGCCAATGATTACGTATTTGCTGCCACTATTAATTGGATATACAGGCGGCAAAATGATTTATGACGTCCGTGGTGGCGTCGTCGGGGCAACGGCGACGATGGGGGTGATCGTCGGCTCGGAAATTCCGATGTTTTTAGGTGCAATGATCATGGGTCCGCTTGGCGGCTATGTGATGAAAAAAGTGGACGCCCTCTTCCAAGGAAAAGTGAAGCAAGGGTTTGAGATGCTTGTTAACAACTTCTCGGCCGGGATTATCGGCGCTCTGTTGACGTTGCTCGCCTTTAAAGGAATCGGTCCGGTCGTCACCGCCATCAGCAAAACATTAGCCTCTGGAGTAGAAAAAATTATCGATTGGCACTTGTTGCCGCTGGCGAGCATTTTCATTGAGCCAGGGAAAGTGCTGTTCTTGAATAACGCGATCAACCATGGGATTTTAAGCCCACTTGGCGTCGAGCAAGCGGCACAAACTGGAAAATCGATTTTATTCTTGTTGGAAACCAACCCTGGTCCAGGACTCGGGATTTTGCTGGCGTACTGCTTGTTTGGTAAAGGAATGGCAAAACAATCGGCACCGGGGGCGGCTATTATCCACTTTCTAGGCGGGATTCATGAAATTTACTTCCCGTACATTCTTATGCGCCCGATCTTAATGTTAGCGGTAATTGCCGGCGGAGTGAGCGGAGTGTTCACGTTTACGGTTCTCCACGCCGGACTGGTAGCCGTGCCGTCGCCAGGAAGCATTTTTGCCCTGCTGGCGATGACACCGAAAGGGAATTACTTCAGTGTGCTTGCTGGCGTGTTTGTCGCCACAGCGGTGTCATTCCTCGTAGCTTCGATTTGCTTAAAAACAGCAAAACAAAACGAAGAGGAAGAAGATTTGACGAAAGCAGCGGAAAAAATGGAACAGCTGAAAGGGAAAAAGAGCCAAGTAGCTGCAACTCTGCAACAAAAAGATGAAGCTGCTTCGGCAGGCGTCGCTTCAGCGGTTCCTGACCGTGTGAAAAAAATTGTGTTCGCGTGTGACGCAGGAATGGGATCGAGTGCGATGGGAGCATCGATTTTGCGAAACAAAGTGCAAAAGGCTGGACTCAGTATCGAAGTAACGAACACCGCGATCAACCAACTGCCGGCAGACGCCGATATTGTTATCACCCATCAAAATTTAACCGACCGGGCGAAAGCAAAATTGCCAAACGCTTACCACGTATCGGTCGAAAACTTCTTGAACAGTCCGAAATACGATGAGTTGATCGAACAGTTAAAACAAAACGCATAACATAGCAGTAGACGCAGGGGAATCATGGCACCTCTGCGTCTTTATTTACACCTTGCGCGAACGGCATTCCTTTGTCTCGGCCTGCACGCATCAGCTTGACTGGCAGACATCTTTTCAAACGACGAAAACGGCCGAGGTATGCGAAATTAAAAACTGTCAACAATAACAATGACGAAAATAAAACATCTAATCATTGTAAAATCGGAAAAAAAGCCCTTACAATAAGAAGGAGAAGAGAATCAAACATTTTAAAAATGTCAACAGTAACGCCCCAAGATAGGAGGTGAACGGCGATGTACGTATCGGCGCGGGAGCGAAAGCTGCTTGAGCGTTTGTTAGTAGGAGGGCGAGAGATAACAGTCGGCGAGCTGGCCGAAGAGCTGAATGTCAGCACCCGCACGATCCACCGCGATTTGCAAGGCCTCGAATCCGTTTTGCGGCACTACGGACTTGAGCTGGTGAAAAAAGCAGGGGTCGGCATTCGTCTCGTTGGGGAAGAGAAACAAAAGCAGGCGCTGGCTGCCGAGCTGCTTCATCTTTCTCACCGTGAATATACGCCGGAAGAACGGCAGTTGATGATTTTAATCGCCTTGTTAGAAGCCGGTGAGCCAGTGAAACTCGTCTCACTGGCGAACGACTTGAACGTCACGGTTGCCACTGTCAGTTTGGATTTGGACAAATTGGAACAAACGCTCAAAGCGTACGGGCTTTCGCTCATTCGCAAGCGCGGGTACGGGGTGGAGCTTGCCGGTTCCGAATCAGCGAAACGGCGTCTCATTAGCGAACTGCTATTCCGCCATGTCAATGAACACGAGTTTTTGGAGCTGATGAAAGAGACGATTCAGAAGCGGTCAGATGATCCGCTTGATACGGTGGCGGAAAAGCTGCTCGGGCTTGTGGATCGAAAAAAGCTTGCCATCATTGAGAAACAAATCGAGCAAGTAAAAGAAAAGCTCCCATTTACGATGGCGGACAGTTCGTACATCGCCTTCGTCGTCCATTTGGCGCTCGCCATCGAGCGCATCAAGCGGGGGGAAGCGATTCATTTCGACCCGCACGATTTGCGGACGCTCCAGGCAGCGAAAGAATTTGCGATCGCCGAAATGCTCGCTGAATCGTTGGAAAGAGCTTTTGGCATTAACATTCCAAAAGAAGAAATCGGCTATATGACGATGCATTTAATGGGAGCGAAATGGCGCAGCCGTCAAGGAATGATGATGGAGGAGCCGAGTTTGGTTGTCGGCATGAAAGCGCAACAGCTCATTCGTTTCGTCAGCCGTGAGCTTGGAGTCGATCTGTCCACCGACCGCACGCTATACGAAGATCTCGTCGTTCACTTAAAACCGGCGTTGTACCGTTTAGAGCACGGGATGGGGGTCGCCAATCCGCTCCTGGATCAAATTAGGAAAGACTATCCGGAGCTGTTTGCGGTTGTCGCCAATGGAACGAAGCAGCTGTTTGGCTACATTCCGGTGCCGGAGGAGGAGATCGGTTACTTGGTGCTCCATTTTGCGGCTGCGCTCATGCGGGAGAAAAAAGGTTGGCGGGCGCTCGTTATTTGTTCGAGCGGGCTCGGAACGGCGAAAATTTTAGCGACAAGGCTGAAAAGAGCGATTCCGGATATCACTGTCATGGAGCAGGCGTCTGTCTTTGAATTGAAAAAGAAAGATTTGCGGGCGTACGACCTCGTCATTTCGACCGTGCCGCTTCCGGAAGAGTACGGGCCGCATGTCATCGTCAGTCCAATGCTCACCGAAGAGGAAGCGCGGGCGATCCGCCAGCGGTTGGAACGGAAAACAGCTGTGGAAAAGCGGAGGGAAAACGAGTCCATTGCACGTCGAAATCGGTCGATGCTCGCCACGATGAAAGCCGTTCGACGCATCAGTGAGACGATCATCCATCTTTTGGACGGTTTTCTCCTTGAGATGGTCACTTGTCGTTCGATCCATGAATTATTGATGAACGCGTGCCGTCGCCTCGAGCGAAACGGGGTTCTTGTCGATGCCAAAGTCGTCATCGAGGAGCTGGAGCGCCGCGAGTCGCTAGGCGGGCTCGGCGTTCCCGGCACGAAGCTGGCGCTTTACCACGCCCGCAGTTTCTCTGTCCTTCGTCCATCGCTGACGATGTACCGGCTTGATGAACCACAAACGGTGGCAGGCATGGACGGGGAGCCGATGGAAGTAAACACGGTTGTACTGCTTCTTGGCCCTGCCGATGCGGATGAAGAGATGCTTTCCGTATTGAGCCAAGTGAGCACTTTGCTCGTCAAGGACGAACAAAGCACGGCCACGTTGGCTCGTGGCGGCGAAAACGAGGTATATTCGCTCGTTAGCAGCCATTTAGAACAATTTTTCGATCATTATTGGACAACAACGAAGGAGTGAAGGTCATGTTGGCTTATTCAATTTTAAAGAAAGAAAACATTGTGCTAAATGCTCAACCAAAAACGAAAGAAGAAGCCATTCGCCTAGCTGGCGAAGTGCTCGTCAAGCAAGGGTATGTGGATCCATCGTATATTGATGCAATGCTTGAGCGCGAACAGTTGACGACTACGTATATCGGCAACAACGTTGCTATCCCGCACGGAACGGAAGAAGCGAAATCGCTCGTTAAGCAGTCCGGCATTTCGATCGTGCAAGTTCCAGGAGGCGTCGACTTTGGCGGGGGCAACCAAGCAACGATTGTCATCGGCATCGCCGGAAAAGACGGAGAACATTTAGACATTCTTTCGAAACTCGCGCTCGTCTGCGCGGAAGCGGACAATGTTGCGGCTATGGCGAACGCCAAAACAGCGGAGGAAATTCTTACGCTGCTTAATGAGGTGAACGGCTGATGCGGGCCGTTCACTTCGGCGCAGGCAATATTGGCCGCGGTTTTATCGGCAGCCTGCTTGCAGCGTCGGGATATGATGTCGTGTTTGTCGATGTCAACGAACAAATTGTCCGCCTGCTGAAGGAGCAGGGAGAGTATCGCGTTATTATTGCCGGCGAGCGGCAGGAAGAACAATGGGTGCGCGGTGTTTCCGCACTCAACAGTCAAACCGAACAGGATGATGTCATTGAGGCGATCGCGTCCGCTGATTTGGTGACGACTGCGGTCGGCCCGCACATTTTGCCGGTCATTGCGCCCGTCATCGCCGCCGGATTGGAGCGACGATTCACAGTTCATCAGAAGCCGCTTCACGTCATTGCATGCGAAAATATGATCGGCGGCACGGAAACGCTGAAACAGCATGTCGTTACCCATCTTTCCGAAGCCGGACGGCAGCTGGTGGAAGAATGTGTCGGGTTCCTTAACTGCGCGGTCGACCGCATCGTGCCGAATCAGACGAATGACGATCCACTCGCTGTCACGGTTGAGCCGTTTTTCGAATGGGCGATTGAGACGAAAAACACTATCGGCGCCGTTCCCCCGATTCAAGGGGCACATTTTGTCGCTGACCTAGGACCGTATATCGAGCGCAAATTGTTTACAGTTAATACCGGCCATGCGTTGGCTGCCTATTTAGGTTATCAAAAACAATACCGAACGGTTCAGGAAGCGATGAAGGATAGCGGCATCCGGGAGAGTGTCGAGCAGGCGCTCCGCGAGTCAGGAGCCGTCTTAGTGAAAAAGCACGGCTGGGATGAACAAGAGCACCGTTCGTATATTGAAACGACGATCGGACGTTTCACCAATCCGTCCCTTTCCGATGACATCGTCCGCGTCGCCCGTTCACCAATCCGCAAGCTCGGGCCGAACGATCGGCTTGTCGCACCGGCTGTGCAATATTACACTTTATTCGAACGTGTGCCGTCCGGACTTGTCAAAGGCATTGCTGCGCTGCTGTTGTTTGATGAGACCGGCGATGCCGAAGCAACTGCTCTCCAGCAAACGATCGAACAGAGCGGTGTCGAAGGGGCGCTCGTCCAATATGCCGGGCTTGACAATAGCCATCCGCTCGTCGTGGCGGTGAAGGAAGAATATGCTCAAATGAAGCAAATGTATTCGCGTTAAACTCAGATATCCTCTCATATTCTGTCGTCGACCTCCAATCGTGTAAAAATCCCCGGGGGTCGACGACAAGAATTTTTTATACTGAAATCCTACAACCATCAAGCATTGGTATTATTGACATAATTTTCGGAACGTGATATCTTGAATGTAGCCTTGGAAGAAAAAGCCCAATATAATAAGAATTTTTGGGGTTTTTATCGTACCTATGAGGGATTGAAACGGCCGTTCCAAATACTAGTCAGCGTCGATTTAATCCCGTTTTTATCGTACCTATGAGGGATTGAAACTCAGTCCTAATAACTTCAATAGTAGCCACAAGAGTTTCGTTTTTATCGTACCTATGAGGGATTGAAACTTCGACGGCGATACAAACGGGATGCCACCGTTTGCTTGTTTTTATCGTACCTATGAGGGATTGAAACATAACATCCGCGTCCACCGCATGGCCAACAGCGAGGTTTTTATCGTACCTATGAGGGATTGAAACCGCTCAACGGTACAGTGTTGACTATCGGTGATTTGTGTTTTTATCGTACCTATGAGGGATTGAAACAAGATTCATCTGCTGTACCAACCAACAAAACAAAAGTTTTTATCGTACCTATGAGGGATTGAAACGATCGCCTGTAATACGATACTGGAACGTTACACCTGCGTTTTTATCGTACCTATGAGGGATTGAAACTCAGCAAATCCTAGCGGCGTTAGATCCAGAAGCGACCGTTTTTATCGTACCTATGAGGGATTGAAACTTTGACGAGCATCCTGAAGTGGCCTGAGGGTTGAATTTTTATCGTACCTATAAGGAGTTCACTTTCTTTCGTTAGCTTTGGAAGCCAGTACGGCTAGGACATTTCCATCAAGGCGGCTGGGACGGTACGAGATGAAAGGCTGCTTGCGTCGTGGAACTGAGGAATTCTTGCTTTAAGTAAAGGGAAAAGGGAGTTGTTCCCCGATTATTTCCTTAAGAATTCATACCTCATCTTATCTTCGTTTTTTATATTGATGAAAAAAATATTGTAAACCGCTTTCACTTGTTTTATAATAAAGCTAAACCGGTTTATGAAAGCGCTTTTGAACTAAATCGATTTAGTACAAGAGAGGGATTCTGTTGAAAAAAGTAACGATGGCTGATGTCGCGAAACTGGCCAACGTTTCCAAAAGCACGGTCTCGCAATATTTGAATAAACGCTATGAATATATGAGTGAAGAAACAAGAAAGCGCATTGCCCAGGCGATCGAAGAACTCGGCTACCAGCCGAACGTGATCGCCCGCAGTTTGAAGCAAAAGACAACAGCGACGATCGGCGTCATTGTGTTTAATATGCTTCATATGTTGACGACGCAAGTGCTACACGCTATTGAAGAAGAATGCCAAAAGCGTGAGTTTCAAGTGATCGTCTGCAACTCCGGCGATGACCCGGAAAAAGAGAGAAAATATATCGATATGCTGCTCGCGAAACAAGTGGACGGGTTGATCGTCTTTCCGACGGGAAAAAACGAAGACGTTTACCATCGCCTTGTCGCCGAGCGGTTTCCGATCGTCTTTGTCGACCGGATGGTGCCGGGGGTTGAGGCCGATAGTGTGCTGTTGGACAACTTTGGTGCGGCAGAGATGGCGGTTGATTATTTGGCCGCCCATGGTTATGACCGTATCGCTATTGTCACTCCGCCGCTTGTCGCCCACAACGTGCCGCGGATGGAACGGCTTCAAGGGTTTCGGATGGCGATGGAAAAAAGAGGCCTTAAAGTTGATGATAGGAGTGTGATCGCTGCCGAGGCCGCCGAGCTGCCTGGGGAATTGCAAAAGCGGTTCGCTGCCCCTGAACGGCCGAACGCGTTGTTTGCAATTAACGACTTAACATTAATGGGCATTTTACGGTTCGTGAAAGAAACTGGCATTCGCGTGCCGGATGAGTTAGGACTGATTAGCATTGATGATGTGCCATTTGCCGATATTTACACGCCGATGCTGACGACGATCGCCCAGCCGACGTTTGCGATGGGGAAAAAAGCAGCTGAACGCGTGTTCGAGCAAATGGATCAGGAGCGAACGCGCAAACCGCGTGTGTTTCGTTTCTCCCCGACATTGGTGGAACGGACATCGATCAGATGAGAAAGCAGATAAGGAGGGAGGAGAAACGATGGCGATTTCTGAGGATGTTGTCATTGGCATTGATATTGGAACGACAAGCACGAAAGCGGTTGTTTTCGGAGAACGGGGGCGGGTATTAGCTTCCCACGCGGTTGATTATCCAATCATCCAGCCGCATCCGGGATTTGCGGAACAGGACCCGGAAGAGCTGTTTGCCGCGGTCATTCAAGCGGTCGGGGCGGTGACGGTCCGCCATGGGATTCGTCCCCAGCAGGTGAAGGCGATTGGATTGAGTGCGGCGATGCACTCGATGATGGCGCTTGACGAATCAGGACGGCCGCTCACTCGCTTAATCATCTGGGCCGACAACCGGAGCGTCGTTCAGGCGGAGCGATTGTTGAAAGAGCATCATGGACTTGATATTTACCGGCGGACGGGGACGCCAATTCATCCGATGTCCCCATTGCCGAAATTGCTTTGGCTGAAAGAGGAGGAGCCGGATGTATTCCGACAGGCGCACCGTTTCGTGTCGGTGAAAGATTATGTGCTGTATCGGCTGTACGGTGACTATGTCACCGACCATTCGCTCGCCTCAGCGACGGGCTTGTTCCGCCTCGATACGCTCGATTGGGATGAGGATGTGCTTTCACTTCTTGGCATTGGCCGCGAACGCCTGCCTCGTTTGGTTCCAGCCACGCACATTCTGCAAGGAATGAACAAAGAATGGGCCGATAAAATGGGGGTATCTCCTGATGTTCCAGTCGTCATCGGTGCGAGCGATGGCGTGCTCGCCAACATCGGTGTCGGTGCCGTGCTCCCAGGTGAGGCGGCCATTACGATCGGGACGAGCGGGGCGGTGCGGACGATTGCGACCACACCGACAACCGATGAAAAAGGCCGAACGTTTTGTTATGCGTTAACCCCTGGTTATTGGGTCGTTGGCGGGCCGACGAACAATGGCGGTATTTTGCTTCGGTGGCTGCGCGATGAGTTTGGCGCCCAAGAGCGAGAAGTGGCGAAAAAGCTTGGCGTCGATCCATACGACTTGTTGACGAAGTATGCGGAACGCGTTCCACCCGGAGCGGAAGGATTGGTGTTTTTGCCATTTTTATCGGGCGAGCGGGCCCCATATTGGAACGCGAACGCACGCGGAACATTTTTTGGCCTTGGCCTTCACCATAAGCGTGAACATTTCATTCGTGCCGTGATGGAAGGCGTCTGTTTCAGCATCGTATCGGTGGCGCTTGCCATTCGCGACGTGACAGGACCAATGGCGGAAATCCGCGTCTCAGGCGGTTTTGCAAAATCTCCATTTTGGCGGCAAATGCTTTCCGATATGCTCGGTAAGCCGCTCATTGTGCCGCAAACGCACGAGGCATCGGCATTAGGAGCAGCGGCGGTGGCGCTTCATGCGTTAGGTGAAGTGCCGTCCTTAGAGATGGTGAAAACGTGGATTGATACGACGGCTCGCCATGAACCGAAGGAGGAACATACGCTTATTTACGCAGAGTTGTTTGATTTGTATGCCCGTTTGTATGAGCGGTTAAAAGCGGAGTTTGATATCATCGCTGCGTTTCAGCGGCGGAGTGGAGAATAGCATTTTTGAACTAAATCGGTTTATTAGCGGAAGAGAGTGAGTTTGCCAGCAACGCTTTCTCTTCCGCTCTCCTACTTGCAGTTGAGGCGACTTTGATGAACAGGAGGAAGAAAAATGTCTGACTCAGCCTTGATCCTTATCGTCATTGCCGGGATTAGTTTACTATTGTTTTTGATTATTCGCTCAAAGCTTCATGCGTTTGTTGCCTTGTTGCTTGTTAGTTTGCTTGTCGGTGCAGCTGCTGGCATGCCGCTAGACAAAGTCATCGAGTCAATTCAAAATGGAATGGGTGGTACACTTGGCTTTGTGGCAGTGGTTGTTGGGTTAGGCGCTATGTTTGGACAAATGCTAGAAGTATCTGGGGGAGCCGAACGGCTGGCTCAGACGCTCATCAATAAGTTTGGAGAGAATAAAGCACAATGGGCGCTCGGTCTGACAGGGTTTATTGTTGCGATTCCGGTCTTTTTTGATGTTGGTTTCATTATTCTTGTTCCCATTGTCTATGGCTTGGCGCGGAAAACAGGGCGTTCACTTTTGTATTATGGCATCCCGCTTCTAGCTGGGTTAGCTGTCACGCATAGTTTTGTGCCACCAACGCCAGGTCCGATTGCTGTTGCAGATTTGATTGGTGCTGATCTTGGATGGGTCATTTTATTCGGTTTTATCGCCGGTCTTCCAGCGATGATTGTAGCTGGCCCACTGTTTGGAAAATATATTGCCAAAAAAATTCACGCTACCGTTCCAGATTATATGGATATGAAAGAAAAGCAATGGGAGAAAGACCTCCCGGGGTTTGGGACGATTGCCGGCATCATTTTTATTCCGCTCGTGTTGATTTTGTTGAATACGGTTTCAGGAGCTGTTTTGCCAGAGGGGAACGGGATAAGGACGTTCTTAACCTTTTTAGGCCATCCGTTTGTCGCGCTGACGATTGCGACATTGTTGGCGTTTTACTTGCTTGGGCAAAAAAGAGGGTTCACTAAGCAAGAAGTACAAGATATTGCCACAAAATCATTGGAACCGGCTGGCATTATTATTCTTGTCACCGGAGCCGGGGGTGTGTTCAAACAAATTTTGATCGATTCCGGCGTCGGAAAAGTGTTAGCTGACATGATGGCAACTTCTTCCTTGCCACCGATCGTACTGGCGTTTCTTATCGCTGCGATCGTCCGTGTGTCCCAAGGTTCGGCAACTGTGGCCATGGTAACAGCTGCTGGCCTGATAGCACCGTTAATTGAAACACTAGGATTAAGTGGTCCGATTTTAGGAATGATTGTTATTGCCATCGCTGCCGGGGCAACGATCCTTTCACACGTCAACGACTCTGGTTTTTGGCTCGTCAACCGTTATTTCGGTCTCGATGTGAAAGATACACTGAAATCGTGGACGGTCATGGAGACGTTGATTGCACTTGTCGGTTTTGTCGTTGTATTGATTTTGAGTTTGTTTGTGTCATAAAAACGAGTAAGAAGAAAGAAGAGGATTTGGATAGAGGGTGTCTCAAAAGCAACGAGACACCCTTTCTTACTATGATATACACACTGGGCGACTTTGCAGTTCTATATCTCGTGTTCCATCGGAGACCAATGGTTTGTCACTATATATTCAAAAGGCACAGTGCTTCCATGGCAAGTGCAGCGAAAAATACTTTTTTTTGATTGAGAAAGAATAGTTTTTAGTACAATAAAAAATTATTTACAGAAGAAAATGGTTTGTTTTCATCAAGCCGCTTTTACCTATCATCAAGCCGTTTCACAAGCAACAGCTCATCCCGAATCGGAATGCCATCGGGGCTCATGAAGGGAATGCTTGGCTTGATTTGCCGTGCTTTGTCGACAGCATTCGGAAAGACATTGACGATTTGATAGCCGCGCTTTTGGTAGAAACGAAGCGCATGCAAGTTGTCATTCGTCGTAATTAATCGAACAGCGGCACATCTTTGTTGTCTCGCCCATGTCTCTGCCGCACGCAAAAGGGCGCTGCCGATGCCCTGATTTTCCACTATGCTGTCTAACGAGATGATCTCGCATTCGTTTTCGCGAATGAGGAACGTAATGAGCCCGACGATTCGCTGTCCATTCTCGACAGCGGCAAATCCATCCAGCTCGTTGCAGTGATAAACACCAGTCGAGACAACCATTTCCGGACTCCCCCAATGGTCGGTGAAAAACTGATTGACCAGAGCGCGGTCCAATTGTTTCGTTGGGACGATGTTCAAGGTGAGTTCCCCCCTCTATACCAGTGATCATTGTTTTCTATTATACTAGAAATAGATGTTTTTTACATCGCATATGGACAAGGAGGAGCCAGATGGAGAACGGGATTGTGGCAGGCAAAACGATCGAGAAATGGGTAAAGGAACTTCCGTTGCTGGAACAGATGATGCAGACGGAAGAAGTGTTTTGGACAAATCCAAACTATCATTCATTTGATCAAGCTGCTCGACATCTTTCGCTCGGTGAACGCGATGTTAAGGAGGCCGAAGAGCGGTTAGCGCGCTTTGCCCCGTATATCGCTAAAGTGTTTCCGGAAACGCGAAACACTAGTGGAATCATTGAATCGCCGTTAGTGAAAATTCCAAAGATGCAACGATATTTGGAAGAGACGTTTCGGCAACCAATCGAAGGAGAAGTATGGCTCAAATGCGACAGCCATCTTCCTATTTCCGGATCGATCAAGGCGAGAGGGGGGATTTATGAAGTTTTGAAACATGCCGAAGACCTCGCGCTCGCAAACGGCATGATTTCTGTAGAAGATGACTATACGCTCCTAGCTAACGAGGAGTTTCGACAGTTCTTTTCCCGCTATTCGCTTGTTGTCGGCTCGACGGGAAATTTAGGCCTTAGCATCGGGATCATCGGAGCACGGCTTGGATTTCATGTGACGGTTCATATGTCGTCGGATGCCAAACAATGGAAGAAGGAGTTGTTGCGAAGCAAAGGGGTGACGGTGGTCGAACATCTCACCGATTATAACAAAGTGGTAGAAGAGGCGAGAAGACAATCGGCTGAGGACCCAACATCGTATTTTATCGATGATGAGAATTCAACTCAGTTGTTTTTAGGATACGCAGTGGCAGCGTTGAGGTTGAAACAACAATTAGAGGATATGAACATCATCGTCGATGAAGACCATCCGCTGTTTGTGTACCTTCCTTGTGGAGTGGGCGGCGGACCGGGTGGGGTGACGTTTGGCTTAAAACTTGTGTATGGAGATCATGTGCATTGCTTTTTCGCCGAACCGACCCACTCGCCTTGCATGCTGCTTGGGCTGATGACAGGAGAACACGATCGCGTATCGGTGCAGGATTTTGGTATTGATAACAAGACGGAAGCCGACGGACTAGCGGTCGGCCGGCCGTCGGGATTTGTCGGAAAGATGTTGGAAAACGCTATCAGCGGCGTATATACAGTGGACGATTCCACTCTTTATCAGCTGCTTGCGGCGATGATTGATACGGAGAAGATCCGATTAGAGCCGTCGGCATTGGCAGGGGTCGCAGGGCCTGTTCGTTTGTGTCAAGACCAAGCGGCGCACATGTATCTCGAGCAGCACCATTTGAAAGAAAAAATGAACCAAGCCACCCATATTTGCTGGGCCACGGGTGGAAGTATGGTGCCTAAGGACGTGATGGACGCCTACTATAAGGAAGGGAAACGCCGGCAAAGAGGGTGATGCCATCCTAACAAGGCAAGACAGGTTAGGTTTCGCACAGGAAATACGTTTGCAGATGGAGGTTATCTGATGAGCACAGAAAAAGAAAATATGTTGGCTGGCCGCTTGTACAATCCTGCCGATCCGCAGCTCGTGAAAGAGCGGGAGCGGGCGAGACGACTCGTTCGCTTGTATAATGAAACATTGGAAACAGAATATGAAAAGCGGGTTCAGTTGTTAAAAGAATTGTTCGGCTCAACAGGAGAACAGCTGTACATCGAACCGAACTTCCGCTGTGATTATGGATATAACATCCATGTCGGTGAACATTTTTTCATGAACTTTGATGGCGTCATTTTGGACGTCTGTGAAGTGCGGATCGGCAATCATTGTTTTATCGGTCCTGGCGTGCACATTTATACTGCGACGCATCCGCTTGACCCGCACGAGCGGAACAGCGGCCGCGAATACGGAAAACCGGTCACTATCGGCGATAACGTTTGGATCGGGGGCCGGGCTGTGATCAACCCGGGCGTCACAGTCGGTGACAACGCTGTCATCGCCTCAGGCGCCGTTGTGACGAAAGACGTTCCCGCTAACGCGGTCGTTGGCGGAAATCCGGCGAGAGTCATCAAGTGGATCAAATAACGAAAGATAGCGCGCCCCGCATCAAAAAAGATACGGGGCGTTTCATATGTTCGATTCCCTCCGTCACTCCCACTGCACCGCCACTGCCCGAACAGGTGAACCGTCGCAGCCAGGCAAGGAAAGGGGCAGGGCGATAATGTACGGGTCATCAAAATCGATTTGATCAAAGTTTGCGAAATTTTCCCCAATCACCCCATTGGCGCCGAGAATAAGTTCATGGGCGCGAAATGAAGAGCCGTCCGGTGGATCGATGTTCAAGGCATCGATAAAAAATGTGCGAACACCCCGTTCGAGCATCGCTTCAATGACATCCGGCGCGACGTATGGGTGGCGAAAATACCGCTCCGTTCCGACGTATGACGACCAACCGGTGTGAAACAAAACGATCGTTCCCGGCGACAACTTCGGCATATACACGGCGGCATCCGTCATCGTCACCGCTTCCCCTTCCGTTTTCCCCGTGGCATCGATCACAACGCCGCGACCTAAAAAATAGGTGAGCGGCACATCATCCAACCGCCAGCCGTGCTCGCAAAAGTGGAACGGTGCATCGACATGGGTGCCGCTATGCGAACCGAGCACAAGGCGGCTGACATGGTAACCGTCAGCGGAAAACGTCGTTATCGGTTCGAGGTGCGGGTTCGGATCTCTAGGGTAGACGGGAGTTTGGGATGTCAGCGGCATGGAGAGGTCGATAAGTTTTTTGATGTTCATTTTTCGTCGTTCCCTCCCAACCTATTTTTGACCAAGAGCTGTTTGTTGCTCACTCATCGTAATGTGGAAAGCTTTTGTTAATGCTTGACATCGGCACAGATCTAAAGTTGTTTGAACGATTTCTGCTCGCCCATGTATGTTAGCTATGGTCATTTCCTCTCCATCCGCTCCTTAAATCGAAGATAAACGAAAAAAACGGAAAGATGAAGACGTTTCTGTTGGATTGCTTGCATCGATATAAACCGTGTTATGATTGATTACTTGTGCCATGGGGAATTTCATGAAAGGGGGATTCCCAGGCGAGTGAGGCAGCAAGAATCTCGGCCTCGCGAACTGCCAAATATCTGGCTCGTTTCGAAAAAGACACGTCCAACAAATCAGCAGACTGACGCATCCAAGGGCCGTATCCACCAATACTGGTTCGGATTCCGGAGAAAACGAGGCTTTTTCAAAAGGGGGAAATGGACTTTTCGGTCATTTTCGATACAACATAAGAGATTAGTATATATTTTCCATGCATTCGTAAGCTATGTAAGAAATGTTTG
>Ga0310828_1000617_pt1 | contig 31846 bp, 31 predicted proteins | sample WT_ome_3_FD_202242 | JGI IMG/M metagenome (GOLD analysis project Ga0310828, IMG submission 202242) | Sorghum-adapted microbial communities enriched on wild type (WT) sorghum from Joint BioEnergy Institute, Emeryville, California, United... ... | reverse complement strand
AGTAAAGAGTCCATGGCCAAAGTGGTTCAGGGGGAGCAAAATCTCTTAACATCTGCTATGCTCTTGCAGAAATAAATATGGGTCACAGAGTAGAAATCAATTTTACACCACTTGACGGGACGCTACCAGTTCAAAGGTTATATCAGTCATATTTTTATCTACTTTTGATAATAGTTGCTTTGCTTTTTGTATTCTAAATTCTGAAATATGCTGATGGGGTGTTCTACCGTATATTTGATTGTAAGTTCTTAATAAATGGTTAGGTGATAAACATGCAACTTTAGCAACTTCTTCTAGTTTTATTGGTTGATTAAAATAAGATCTAATATAATCATGTGCTATACTTACTCTTCTATATAATTCTTCACGTGTAGAATTGCGAATTGCATGTAATGATTCTATTTCTGTATATGTATTTAAGTGTTCATTTAAAATGGAATACATTATCTTATGAAATTGTTCCTCATAACCAACGGAATCAATATCAAGATTAGGTAATATCTGCATGAAATTTTCCAGTTGAGAAGATAAAATACTATTTTTATGATAGGTTTTTTCAAAAAAGCCAATAGAACTTGTATCCTTAAACGGATCGCTTAGAAGACAATCATTTGTTTCTTTTAAGGAATGAAGGACTTCTTCTGCAAACCCATCTTTAAAGAAAAGACAAAAGGATTCTACAACTTTAGGTTCATCAATTGAAATTGTGTATGCGCCTTCATTAAGGAGTAGGTATCTACTCTCTTCAACAGCAAAAAAGCCTTTGTTAGTCTTATAATGGGCTTTACCATTAAAGAATGTTTTAATGGACAGTTGACCATTTCCTTCCCAGTAAAACTGTTCACTTTTTGCATGCAACACGAAATATGTAGAATCATTTTTTGTCATAACACAATCTCCATAATAGATAACTTATTTTTCCATAGTATTATTATACATAATAATGGAATTTTAAGTATGTTCATATATATTACCAATGAATTTGGATGAACCGTATCACAAGTAATGGTAAAGCAGAGGACTGAACCTGAGTAACGAAACATCCATGCTCAATTTACAGGCTCATCTTAGATTAGTTAGTGAGGAATCGGCATACGAAATATATTTAGCTTTATCATGCTTGAACGATTTCGCGGTCAAGTACGGTGAGGGGGAAGATGATTCGGGGCGTTTTGTCCCGGGAGAAGAACATTTTTGCCTAAGGCGGTTTTTTCAAAGGAAATAGCTGGTTCCCACCGAATATAACATGGTGACCGATTGTTACCGGGCAACCGCCCTAAGGAGGCTAAGATGAACGAAACCGTACTTGATCTTAAAATAGTAGAGCAGTTAAAGCCGGAGTTAACATCGTTTTGCTACAGGATGTTGGGATCTATCGCAGATGCGGACGATGCGGTTCAGGAAACCTGCATTCGCGTTTGGCAGAACCGGCATTCATTCAGGCAACAATCATCGCTCAAAACGTGGATCTTCCGCATCGCGTCAAACGTATGTATAGACAAGCTAAGGCAAGCTAAGCGCCGCGCCCTTCCTGTTGACATATTTGACCCCGCTGTCTCCATCACCGAACCTCGCGCGACGTTGCCCGAATCGTCATGGATTTGGCCCGCTCCGGATTTTGCGGATGATCCGGAACATATCGCCATGCGGAAAGAATCGCTTCGGCTTTGCTTTATTGCCCTCTTACAAACGTTACCTCCCCGTCAACGTTCCGTACTTATTTTGAAGGATGTATTCGAGTGGTCTTCCAAGCAGATCGCGGAAACGTTGGGCATGACGCCGGCAGCCGTGAACAGCACCTTGCAAAGAGCGAGGGAGAAGATGAACCGGGCCGAACTTCGTTCTGAAGAACTCTGCATGATGGATCAAGAACCTGATCATGAACTGCTTTCACGGTATTTGGAGGCTTTTGAGCGATTTGATATCCAAGCGTTAGTGGCGTTGTTTCATGAAGATGGATGCTTGTCCATGCCGCCTTTCGAGATGTGGGTCCGCGGCAAGGACAATCTGTTCAAGTTTTTTACGCTTACTCGTTGGCATTGTGAAGGTTCCCGATTTGTGCCGGTTACGGTGAATGGGGGTTATCCCGCTTTTGCGCAATATATGCCAAGTGACAACAAATCCATCCTGGTGCCTTGGGGAATTCACGTTGTTGAAACAAGGGATGGTAAAATTTTGCACGTCCAAAATTTCATTAACGCCGGATTATTTGCCCGATATGGGCTTCCTGAACAATTACACCGATGAATTTCGCGATTTCATTTCGTCTAACTATATGAGAAAGCAAAATGACGAATAAGAAGAAAGAGGTGTCCTTAAGAATGGGAACTGGCAATCCAATCAGAGTAACCGTACAGGCAGTCATTCAAGCGCCGGTGGAAAAAGTGTGGAAGTATTGGTCTGAGCCGGAACACATCACGAAATGGAATCAAGCATCGGATGATTGGTACTCGCCGAGAGCGGAAAACGATTTGCGCGCAGGCGGCAGGTTTGTTATAAGAATGGAAGCGAAAGACGGCAGCATGGGGTTTGATTTTTGCGGCATTTACGATGTCGTAAAATTGCATGAGCAAGTTTCGCCGTTATAGACAATACGGAGAACCGTCTCGGGGATCTTTATTTGCAACTGTAATCGTGCGGGACAGCGGTGATCTGGATATGATAAAATGCAAGCAACAAATAAGGCAGTATTGTTCATGGTTGCTGGCGGTGCCAGCGGACGGCTGAAGGTTGGCGTGTCGGCAGATTCGGAATTTGGATGCGATTTACGTCTGAATTATAAGGGAGACGGGGAAGTGGGAAAGGCGAATGTTCACACAGATATTGAAAGGTTCTTCCGAAAAAAGTGGAGAGAAACCCGAAAATACATAATGCGTATTTACGCGTGTATTCAGACAAGAACGGCACAGACATCGATTTGGCCGCCGGAAAAGAAGCGGTAAACCCCCGACAACCGTATTATATCGCAAGTGTGAGCAAGCTCTTTACATCTGTTCTTTTCGGACAGTTGGTGAAAAATGGGCCATGTTCGCCGAAGAGTTGGGGATCATGGTTCATCCAAAAGAATTGGCGTTTGTTATTGAAGGAGTAAACGGCGAACCGTTTCATCGTGTCGATTTGGTCTTTTTATGCGAATATGCAGGTGAAATCCCTTCTGCATGGTGACACGAACCAAGCAGGCTATGATTGGCTTGACATTGAAACACTTTTATCGCAACCGCTGTATCCATCCAAGCTTCGTCGGCAAATCATCCATTTATATCATGGTGAAAAGTATAAAACGTATTTGGGAAATGAGGAACCGGGGGACCCGGTTTGTTTAGAATAGACAAGAATATGTCAAACGCGTAGGAAGTCAGCGTATCCGACTAAACAAGCGTATGAGGAAATGTGGGACAGGTATGAATTTCAGAGCAGACATACACGAAAATCTGTTTGCAAGCCTGAATCAGTACGTTTTTCAAACCAGGAATGCGATTTCCGCATCGGCTGCGGCTGTGTTGGTGATTCATAACGATATCATCGTGAACGAATGGTACGGCGACTGTCATGAAAATACCGAAAACAGCCGAAAAGTTGATGAAAGATCACAATTTAATGTCGGATCGATCCGCAAAACTTATTTGGGTTTGGCGGTCAGTCTTGCGCTTTATGAAGGCAGGATGAAAAGTATCGACGATCCGGTTACGGATTACCTTGACGACCTTGATGAAGCGGTGGTCAGCGGTACGACGATTCGTCATCTGTTAACACATACACACGGCTTATCCAGTCCTTCGATGAGATTGTTCCCGGCAGGGACCGGCTGGACATACAATAACGCTGGCGTAGATTTGCTGATCAGGATCGTTCAAAAAGTATTTGATCGTCCTCTTGCTGACGTTATGGAAGAGAAGATTCTGACGCCGTACGGTCTATCCGAAACGGGCTGGAGAAAGGAAAAGAGCGAACATCTCGTCTGGGTTAACGAAACCTACGCGGGAGCACAAGGGGATGAAGCGAATCTTTTTGTAAGCACGCGGGATTTGGGACTTTGGGGATATTTGCACCTGACGAAAGGGTGCCTGCAAGGGAAACAAATACTGCACCGGTCCATTTTCGAGAAAACCGTGAACATCATGACTCCAGCGGCGCTTGACGAAAACTTGCCGCGAAATGGATTTTTTTGGTGGGTTCAGGACAGACCCCGCGATACGTCAGAACTGGGGCGGGAACTGCCAAAAGGTTCTTTTCAATCTCTCGGCATATTTTGGGAATGCCGTGCTGGTTATTCCTGAAAGGAATACGGTGGCGGTGCGCATGTTGAATCAAACCGTGAGAAATCCGGCAGGGTATGATTATGTAAGAGACATTCAAACGTTCGGAAATATGGTTTTGAAATGTGTTTTATCATAAACGATGACAGACTTTTCGGACCTGAAATCTTGCCGCTGCAGACAAGGCGGTGAGCGGTATAATCAGTAAAGGGAATGAAGGGCAACGCCCATTAATTGGCATTCGGTTCGCTGAAACCGAATGTTCTTTCAGACGTCTTTCATTATTGTGAGCGGAGCGGCAACATCTCTTTAGCAATGTGCCATTGTTTTGATATTTAACATCTGGCGTTCAAACCAAATGGAATGGTATGGGTGAGTCTCGTGAACAAAGCCGTATTGAAAAAAGGGTATCTGATATTCTCTCTTGTCTTGTCTCTGTATTTGCTGGTTGTGACGATTCTCGGATTCACGCCGCTTAGGGATGAAGCGTTCATGAAGCCGCTGAACACCATTTCGGTGTATGTGCTTTGCTATTTTGTGCTGGAGCTGATTGTGCTGTTCTTTATGGCCGACAATCTGAAAACGTATTTGAAGGAACAATGGATCAGCATCATCGCGGTTTTGTCCTCCCTGTCCGTCACAACCTTGATTGACGGCGTGATCGCGGTCGGTTCCTTAACCGGTCTGAAAGCACTTAAAGGGGTGAAGGGACTTAAAGCGCTGAAGGCGATGAAAAGCATGAAAGGCTTCAAGCTGCTTAAGGCGACAAAAAGCGCCAAAGTGGCGAAGACCGTCAAGATCGCGAAAAAGACCAGGAAGGTATTTGAGCATCCGGATGAATATGCGAGTGATATGAAGTGATCGCCGAAAGATGCTACATAATTGACTCCCGTGTCGGAAATGTGGTTTAATGGATGATGATGAGCCTGTCCGATGGCGGGATGAAGCGCGGACAGGCTCTGAAATCAACAAAGGAGTGAAGGAACTTTGACGAACTATGCGAAGTGGTTGATTCGGATTTCGGCGCTGTATGCGTTAATCGGCGTATTGCTCGGATCGGATTTGGCGGGGAGAAAAGATTATTCCCTTGTACCGTCCCATGCCCACATACTGGTGGTCGGATGGTTGACCCTTTTTGCCTATGGAATCTTTTATTATGTGTTCAAGGAGATCAGCATGAAGAAAACAGCCAAGCTGCATGCCTGGAGCAGTCTGATCGGCGGCGGACTTATGCCGATCAGCATGCTGATTTACTATAAAAATGAGACCACGTTTACCACTGTGGCGTTTATCGTCTCCGCCTCGGTTTTGCTCTTGGCCATCATTTTGTTCACGGTTCTCGTTTTATTTGATAAAAAGATATTTTCCCGCAACTAGCCTGCACGCTGAGGCCGGACGACCTTCCATGATGTCTGCTTATTCTTACGAGCAGGAATATGCAATCGGAGAAAGAACGTTATAAGTGAAACAGTCAAAAATCAAGAGGAGAGAAATTCGTGGGGGACTTTAGTCTGGAAGAACGGGCATGGATAACCGGGAGGATCTATCGCCTGATTGGAGAGTATTTTGCTCATTGGGAAAGCGCGCTGTTTACCCGCGAACAATTGGACGAGGTTTATCGCGAATGTTTACGTGAAGGACTCGCGGCGCAAACCCGGGATAAGTTCGTGGCGGTTATTCGAAGGTGGATCGGTAAACTCCGCAACGGGCATTCTTATTGTCATGATTTCCGATTCAAGTCCGGCGCCTTCTTGGGCTTCCAACTGGAACATATGGATGAAGGCTGAGTCGTTGTCAGCAGCCTGATCGACGAGGTTGAAGAGGGCGATGTGATCGAACGGATCGACGGATTATCTCCTGATGAATGGATGGAGAAAGCCGAGCCGTATGCAACCATGCCCAAAATTCAAGCCCGGGAGATGCAGTGGCAATGGAACATGCCGCTTTTATGGAATGTCCATGAGGCGGCGTTGAGGGTGCGAAAGAGGAATGACAAAGTTCTGGATCTGAAATACAGGCCGTTGCGTATAGTTGTCGATGATCCGAGAAACGATAGTCCCAAAATGGTGAAGGACCAAAAGCGGCGGGAACATACGGAAGGGCGCTGGATCAGGGAGGGAGAAGTCGGTTACATTCGGATTCCCAGTTTCGGAGAGCCGCATTATGCAGATGAAGCGCTGTCCTATGTCCGACAGTATGATTCGGCGCGCGCCATGATCATCGATTTGCGCTCAAATGGAGGAGGCTATACCCCGGAAACGCTGATCGAAGCGTTCATGGATCGCCCTTACAGATGGTGGACGGAAACGTCGCCCAACATCGGTTATCTTCACCGCAGGCACTCCGGCAGCGGTAAGCTCACCATATTGCCGGACGGGGCGGGTGCCCGTTACGAGGGAGATTGGATCGAACCTTCCGGTCGCCCGTTTGCCGGCAAGGTCATCGTCCTAGTGGATCGTTATGTGGGGTCTGCTGCGGAAGATTTTCTGATGCCGTTTAAGGATACCGGCCGAGGAATACTGGTTGGGGAAACGACCTGGGGATCGACGGGGCAACCGGTGTACTTGAATTATCAAGATTTGCAAGTCGGCATCGGCGCCATTCGCGCCTATATGCCCGACGGCACGCCATTCGAAGGCGTTGGATTTCAACCCGATATTCCGATTTCCCGAAGCCGGGACGATTTATACTTAGGGCGCGATTCTGTATTGGAGAAAGCGTTGCAACTATTGGAATGATCTCCGGAATAGAGATGTTATAGGAATGCTCCGTGATGAAGACAGGGGAGAAGACGGCGGGGGGTGCTCAGACAGCGGTGAAGATGATGCAGCCGTTTCGCGCGCTCGAGCGTGCCTGATAACGAGAGAATGATAAATGTTTCGAACAGCGAAGGACGCCTCAATTGGGCGTCCTTATTTTATAAAGCGACAGGATCAGCTATTCATTCCCTCGGATGCGGGAACCGGACTTACGAATGTTTCTTGTAGGATTCCAAGGTAACCAGACTTTTGAGTGTCCGATGCGCTCTCCATTCCAGCCACGCCGTTTTGCCGGGCGGCTCCCATGAGATCGGCCAACCGCCGTCTTCCTCTTGCTCGGATTCCAGCGCCTTTAAGTGGTCGTTGATCGTCGTGTCCGAGAAAAGCTTTCTGCAGTACGAATCCGGCAATGGAGCGAACTCCAACGGTGTCAGTCCGTAGCCTTTCGGCGGGGCCTCCAGGCAGAAAAATCTCGCACGATAAAGCTCGTCCGATAATTTGGCATAGAGCGCTTTGACTTCCTCGGTTTGCGGCAAGCTTTCAATCAGGCAGAAGGCGTTCAGAATGGTGTGCGAATCATCGTAAGTTGCGGTGCGGATGTGGCGCAGACAAGCCTCGATCGCTTGGTCCAGCCAAGGATGCTGAATCCCCTGCCAGTTTAATAGTCCGACGATGCTTGTCAGCCGGTCAAAGGAGGGCTGTTCCGATGCCGGGTTGTTCCAGTGCACGGCTCGGGGATAGTTGCGCGACGAAGCGGTAATCGTGACGATCCCCTCGTTCAGGTCGGCAATCTGCGACACATATTCGCAAACCTTGTAAGCCAGTTCCGGATCGCGGATTTTCGCATCATACAACGTCCTCAGGCCAAATTCCACAAACAGCGGCTGGCTTTCGGGCGCACGAAGGTCCGGTTCGAGCGCGTGCCCGAATCCGCCGTCCGCATTTTGATAGGCTTTCAGAACGGATAATACGCTTTCTTTTGAACCGCCCTGAAAGTAGTATTCGAACAGTCTTCGTTCAAGAAGCCTTCCGTTCTCCTAAATAAACGTCACCGCTTTTTCAAAGTTCATAAAACACCCTCCTTGAACATTGATTCTTGCTATATTTTGTAACAGACGCAATACGCAGTCAATGTCATTGTATCATAGAATTACGAAACAAGTTCGCGGGAAGCCGCTGATTAGAGATTTTTCCGGACATGTTCGGGATAGTTTCAGCATCGGCGGCCGGACATAGGAGGGACTGGGACTACTCGGTAATTTCTGCGGTCAAGCCCCAAGGAACACGGCCGCCTTATCGGCAGTTGGGAACGACAGGTGAAAAAACGGCCCACGGCAGGTGTGAAATCCCGCCGTGAGCCGTTTTGATGATTTTACTGACTATCCGTTTAGACTGACGCTTGTATCGCTTTGTGTTGTGACCAACATCTTCCGCTGTTTGTCCAGTACGTAATAGACGATGCGGTACGTGATTTCCGCCAGCGCGATGCCGCCGGCCACGTCGATCAGCGCATGCTGTTTGATCAGGACGGTGGAGGCGATGATGCCCCACAGAAAAGCGGAAAACGCAATGCGCGGAACGATCGAAAACAATCGGTGCCGATTCATGGTGACGAACAGCAAATAGCTGGTCAAACAGTGGATGCTCGGAAAGCAATTGACCGGACGGTCGTTGCTGTAAATGAACAGCACAAGCCGGTCAAAGAGACTGTCCCCCGCGATGTCCGGACGAGGCATGTGAGTGGGGTACACGATGAAAATGATATTGCACACCATAACCGCCGCGTTGTAAATAATAAGGGTTCTCCAATACAGTGATCGGTTGGTCAATCCCAGGTAGAGTAATGAAATGTAGGGGATGACGATCCATGCCGCATAAAAAATAACGAACCACGACACGTATGGAATACGGTCATCGATGGCGCTGTTTACGGACACTGCGTCCGGTCCAGCGAGCCCCCCTATAAGCAAGTATATGAGACCATGCGCAGCTACCGTAAGAATGGCGAGCAAATGGCGGTTGTTCTTGAGAAACAGCAACATGATGTCCTCCTCAGATGTCCCTTGCTATCACTATTATACAATATGCGTCGGTATTTACTAGATTGTCGTCCTGCAGGATGCGAACGCAATCTTACATGATGGGTGTATGCCATGTTGGCCAAAGTCAGTAAGGCATAAACGTGCCTGGAGGGGGAGATACGGATGGACGGGCAAGGGAGTCAAAACCGTCGACGGCCGGAACACGCATTGTTGACGGTGCCGATCGGTCGGAGCGCCTGTATTCAGCAATCGTTATTTAGCGGACTTCGGAGCGGGAGATGAGGACGGCTGATTATTGCGCTGCTTTTAGTTGAAAAAAGATCGGGAAGTCCCGGTGATGCCTTCCTCAAAGCGGACGCCCGGCGGCATGATGACCGGGTTCGTGTTGAGGGAAGCGGTCAAAGTCTTTGGGACTTCGCCGATCTTTACGTTTTTACGCCGTTACAGTTTAAACTGCTTGATCAGATCGGACAGTTGTTCAGCCGTATCCGCCAACGATTTGGATGAATGGATAATTTCGTTCGTAAGGGCGATCTGCTCTTCGCTCGCCGCCGATACTTCTTCGGAATTGGCCGCAAATTCGTGGCTGATATCGCTGAACTCCTGCATCGTCCGCTCGAAATCGAGGCTGCTGTCGGCGATGATCTTCACGCTGGAGGTGACATTGGCCACGACATCTTTCAAATGTTGCGCCTGCTCCTTGATGGATTCGAAAATATCCCCGTTCTCTTCGATGATCTCCACGCTGGAATGCAGGGATTTTGCGCTGTGATCCATCTTGCGGATCGCGGTTTCCACGCCGTTTCTGATTTCCACGATCAACGCGGCGATTTTTCTGCTGGCATTGGCCGTTTCCTCAGCCAACTTTCTGATCTCGCCTGCGACGACGCTGAACCCTCTTCCCGCTTCTCCGGCTCTCGCCGCCTCGATGGAAGCGTTTAAGGCCAGCAGGTTCGTTTGATCGGCAATGCCGCTGATCAGATCGGTGATCTGGCCGATCTGATTGGACGTGTGGCCCAGTTCGGAAATCACTCTCGCGGCGTCTTCCGTGTCTTCTTTCAATCGGTTGATCCGGTCCACCGATTCCGCCACCGTATGGTTTCCTTTGTCGATATGATCCAGCATCGACAAGGTTGTCCGTTCCATGGTTTCCGTGCTGGTGTTGACTTCGTGAATTTGATGGATCAGATCTTTCAGATTGGATACGGTCGATTCGATCTTGCTCGATTGATGATCCGCGCCGGAGGCGATGTCCATGATGGTGCGCCCCACTTCTTCGGCTGCTTTGCCGACCTGTTCGCCGGACGCATACAATTGTTCGCCGGATGATGCGATCATTTCGGCCGTGTCGGACAGTTCGGAGACGATCGATCGTAAATTTTGCGCCATAGCGGCAAACGATCTCGCCAGTTGGCCAAGTTCATCTTCTCGCTTCATCGCTTTTTTCGATATGCTCACCGAAAGATTGCCGTTGGCCAGCAGTTCCGCTTGGCGAGCGGCTTGCAGGATCGGTTTCGAGATTTTCTTCGACAGAATCCAAATGATGAGCGAAGCCAACACGATGCCGGCCAACATAACGCAGAGCAGAGCCAAATTCAGATCGTTAATTTTTCCTGTGTATCCGGCTATGGGCTTGTAGGTCATGATGTACATGCCGTACTTGCTGCTCTCGCTGAAACCGGCGATATAATCCGTATCATTCCAGGTGAATGTCGCGGTTCCCGCTTTCTCTTCCGCTATCTTCTGATAAATGTCCTGCAGTCCGGATTCTTCTTCCTTAAGATTCAGGGACAGCACATATTCCGGATCGGTGGAAGAGATGACGAGTCCGGCGGTGGTAAAGACGAGTGTTTTCAGATTCGTATCCGAATTATTGTGATCGATGATTTTTTGCGACACGCTGTTTAGCTCGATCGCCGCTCCTATGACGCCCCCCAGAGGCAGGTTGCCGCTGTCTTTTACGGGGACAACCACAGTCATGACCGGACGACCGGTGGTTGGAGACGGCACCGGCTCTCTGAACTGGATGCTCTTTGCGGTTCCCACTTGTGCATTTTCCCACCCGACGGACGATCCGCCGATTCCGTCGGCGATCACTTTGTTTTCGAACATCAGATAGATGTTTTCATACAGCCCTTGAACGAGCTTCACATTGCTCGTCAAATAATTCGAGATGACGGTCAATACTTCACTGTCAAATTTGCTTTCCGATTCACTGCTCTGTTCGTTGTCCGATTCGCTGACCGATTCGTTGTTCAATTCGTCGTTCGATTCGTCGTTCAATTCGCTGTCCATTTCGTTATCCGATTCGGTGCTGGTATCAGTAGCCGTAGCCTTTTTAAGCGCATCGACGATATCGGGCTGCATCGCGATCATTTGCGCTTGTCTCACGATATCCGAGAGGGCTAATTCGAATTGATTGCGCTTCTCGGCTGCGATATTCGCGAGTTCTGTTCTGGCCGATTCTTCAAGATAATGTTCAGACAAGCGACCGGTAACGTACAGACCTGCCGACAGGGGGATTAACATGCACAGTACGAAAACTACGAAAATTTTCCCACTCAGTTTCTTCATCCTGCGAAATACGTTGATCCGCATATGCATCCTCCTCAGAATTCACATCATGCTGTTGGGACCACTTTCGATGAATATTACTACATTAATATTTTTCGTACGCATGTCGATTTTTGTTTATATTAAATAAATGTATTCGTATTAAAAATTTCATTTCACCTTCCAGTCAGATGGATGAATCGGTTGAAAACATGAACTTTTCACAGATTTATGCAAGGTCAATTTCACGGTCATTTTGCCGGTTCATATTTATAACGCCGTGTATGCGCCCTGCATATTCGTCCGGTTTTCGACAAATCAGGTTGAAAACATTTTGTGAAGTCGCTTGAATTTATTAGTTACTTTTCGTTAGTATATAAATTGAAGTTATTAACTGTGGAAATGAGGACTGATTATGCAGGAGAAGTATCGCAGCCTGGGGTGGAAATTCTCGTTGGTTCTCATCGTGACGGTGGCGCTTTTCGGAATCTCCGCATACATCGTCGGAGACGGGATGGATTTGGTCAAACGCAACATTGAAGAAAAAGACCGCATTCAAGAGCGGGTGCTGGCGATCTCGGAATTGCATTCGCTGTACAGAAGCAGAGAGCTTGAGCGGCAAGATTTCATGCTGAGCCGGGATGGGAATCATCTTGGGCAAATCGCCGTTTTGACCGAACGGGTGCATGATTCGATTAACCAATTGATGCCGGACAGCTCAGCGGAACAACAGCAATGGCTTGAACAAATGCTGGAAATTGAAAGCGAATACAATTCGCTCTATCCGGCGGAAATCGAACCTGCGCAAGCTGCGGCGTTCCGTCAAGCAACGCTGGACCTGCTGGATCAATTGCTGGAAGCGGAACAACTGAAAATCGGAGATCGGGCGGATGAAACGTTCAGCCAGTTGAAAGGAAACACCCTTGTCTTGATTTTCTCCATTGTGATCTGCGCGGTCGTCGGATTGACCCTCGTTTTCATGGTGAACCGGAATGTGCGGCGCGGTCTGCATGAAGTCGTGCATATGGCTGACGAAATCGCGAGCAAAAATTTGCTCGTTCCGGATATGGAATACTTGGAACATGACGAGATCGGGCGGTTATCGTCTTCCATGAACCGGATGAAATGGAATCTGCAAAGCATGATGGAACAGATCATGAACACTTCAAGCCTCCTTGCCGATGAAAGCAGGAAACTTATTGGGTTCACAAGTTATGTGGGCAAGGGAAGCCGGGAAATATCGGTCACGATGCAGCAGTTATCCGAACGATCCAAGGACCAGGCGGACACTTCGTCCCAACTGGTGCTCCGAATGGAGCATTTTACGCAGCGAGTATCGGCCATTGTCCGAGAAAAGGAGCGGTTGGGGACTTTGTCCGTTCAGATGTTGACTTTGACGGAAGAGGGCAGCGCTTCGATGGAGTCTTCCATCGAAAAGATGGACGTCATCGACCGAAGCATCGAACAGTCACTGGCACTGGTGAAAGGCTTATATGAGAAAATGAAACAGGTATCCGATATCGTGGGCGTGATCAAAGACATTTCCGATCAGACGAGCCTGTTGGCGCTGAACGCGGCGATCGAAGCCGCGAGAGCGGGCGAGCACGGTCAAAGTTTCTCCATCGTGGCCGACAACGTGCGTAAATTATCCGAACAGGTAAAAGCTTCCGTCGCGCATATTACAGCCATCGTGCAAACCATCCGGCGCGAAACGGAACATGTGGTGACATCCCTGGACCGGGGTTACGCCATCATTATGGAAGGCAAAAACCTGGTGAACCGCACCAGTGAAACATTCCTTCACCTGAAAACGGCCATCAATCAGATTGGCGAACAGATTGGGAATATGTCCTCTTCCCTTGACCATATCAGCGATCAAACGTTGCATATTCAACAGTTTCTTGAAGATACGACGTGGTTGTCCGAGCAAACGGCCGCCGGCGTATCGGAGGTGTCCTCCATTGCCGATGATTTTCATCTGATGGTCCGTGAGGTGGAGAACAGCACGTCCTATCTCGATCAGGAAACAGGCAAGCTTAACGGCATGATCAATCAATTCAAATTATGAGCGGAGGCCTTATGATGATGAAACAATATGCTTGGAGTCTACTCATTTTGCGGTTGAGTTTGGGGTTCAGCTTTGCCATGCACGGATTCAGCAAATTCAGCGGGGGGATCGAGAACACCTCCCGCTGCTGTATTCGGTTGATCATGCGCTGTTTCCGTCGAAGAGAGTGTTGAAGGAACTGCGTGATGAGAAACGGCGGAATTCCGGAGCGGAAGAGAAGCTGACAACAGGCTTAACGCGAGAATTTAAGATGAAGACTCAGGACCGCATTCAACCGTGAGGCGAGCCGGGCTATCCCAGGCGGCTATCGTGTTTCCCCGATCAACTTGCGTATAATGAAGGCGGAGTAGCGCTATACCCGACATTGATGGGAGGGTGAACGAACATGAACATCGGCTCGATCGGTCAAAACATCAGAAAATTGCGTGAGGAACGAAGCATCACACAGCAGCAGTTGGCGGACGCGCTTGGGGTATCGTTTCAAGCGGTCAGCAAATGGGAATGCGGCACCACCGTTCCGGATATCGGCATGCTGCCGTTGATCGCGGAGTATTTCGACATTGCGATCGATGATCTGTTTAAAGCGGGCATGACGGCTTACCGCCATAAGGCGCAGAGGCTGTTGGTGCAATATGAGAGCGACATTCGGCAATCGGAAATCTTCGAGCTGGCGGACAGGGAATATGTGAAGCTGATCTCGGAGAACAAGGCAACTTCGGCGGATTTGGGACAATACGCATATTTGAACGATTTGCGCGCGCAGTATTATTTGCAATTGGCTGAAACCTGTTATGTGCGGGCGATCGAAGAAGGCGAAACGCAAAAAGACGAAACCTTCTACAAGAATCAGCGTCAGTACGTCCGCTTTCTGGCGCGTCAGGGCAGACACCAAGAAAATATTGAACGGCATACCGCCTTGCTGGAACAGGAACCGGACAATCCGATGAACTATTCGTCCCTGGCCGCGGCGTATCAGAGTGCCGGGGATTATGAGAAAGCGGCTGAAGTTGCCGGGAAGGGGTTGTCGGCTTTTCCGAACGACGTCATGTTGCTCATCAGCGCGGGCGATTCGTATAAACAGCTCGGCAAGTTCGATCAGGCGATCGCCTGCTGGAACAAGGCGTTTGAAGCCGATCCCGAAGCGATCGACACCCGTTATTCATTGGCATTTTATTATCTCGAATCCGGTCAACGAAGCAAAGCGAAAGAAGTGCTGCTGCAAATCAAGGAATGGAATCATCAAAGAGGATACTACATGGAGAACAAGTGGGTAAACGCTGAGTTGAAGAAGCTGGAGGACATCGACTGACATCCTTGAGAATGAAGCATTGCATCCTGATGTTTGAGGGGATTCATGAAGCAGACCGTTTCCTATCGGAGCGGTCTGTTTATTTTTGACCGGAAGGCCGCAATCTGGCGGCACCCGCCATGTCGTTGGAAGATCTTCTTCGGTTTGTTAGAATGGATGAAAAGCGATTCCAGAAAAACGTGCGAAAGGTGATGACGATGAAAATCATTGTGTTCGGCGCAACCGGAGGCGTGGGACGACACGTGGTGCAGCAGGGACTTGAGAGCGGCTTCGAGATAACGGCGTTTGTACGGAATCCTGCGAAATTGCCGGTTTCTCATGAGAAGCTGCGCGTCGTACAGGGAAACGCCCTCCATCAGGAGGAAGTGGCCGCAGCGATTGCGGGGCATGATGCGGTCGTGTCTTGTCTTGGCTCAAGCCAGGGGTTGAAGCGATCGACCGAACTTCGGGAAATGACGCGTTGCATCGTGCATGGAATGAAGGCGCATCAGGTTGAACGCATCGTGTACACCGCATCGGCGGGTATCCATGGCGAGTTGACGGGACTGAGCGGGAAACTGATCATGCTCCTGTTGAAAAATCCGCTGGAAGATCATCGGGCCGCCGTCGAAACGATACGGGAACACGGGTTGGTTTACACCATTGTAAGGCCTTTGGGGCTGACGAATGGCCCGTTGACGGGAAAATACAGAGAGTCCGCGGAAGGCGTGCCTCAACGGGCGAAGTCGATCTCACGCGCGGATGTCGCGCATTTTATATTGAAAGCTTTGCTTGATCCGGCCTACCGCCATGCCTCCGTCGCCATCGCGGATTAAGATTGGCTGTTGACACGGGAACATATGTTTGGTATTGTGGAGCAGGAGAGGAACATGCATGTAATACGGGGGTGTGATCATGGACCTTGCGTTGGAGTTTATTGAAAGCATGCTGCCCAAGTTCCGTTCGGAGATGAGGGGCATTCTGAAAGTGATTGACCAGATATCCGAAGAGGACATCATTTGGTCGCCGAACGCGGACAGCAACAGCATCGCCAATCTGATCGCTCATATCCGCGGTTGTGTCCATTCACGGATTGAGCAAATCTTCTACAACATTCCCGACACGAGAGACAGGGATAAAGAGTTTGAGCGCGGACTGAAGATGTCGAAAGAGGAGGCTTATCAGAAGGCAAAGGAAGCGTTTGAGATCATCATCGAATATCTTGAGCATCTTAAGGCCAATCCGCATTTGCTGATGTCGCAGCCTTTTCTCCATTTGCCGCCTCTTACGTACAGCCAGGTGAACAACGAAACGACCGTTCTCAACCTGATGATCGCGATGCTCAGAGAGATCCATTATCACACCGGACAGATCGTGTACATAGCGAAGATTCGAAAGGGGATATTGTCATGGGATTGAAACTGAACGCTGCGTACATCACGATACCGGTAAGCGACCTGAACCGCTCCCGGGCCTGGTATGAAGAACATTTCGGTTTCCGGACGGTGGTGGAAGATCCTCTGTATTTCGAACTGCAAAATGAGTCCGGCATAAGGGTGTTGCTTCTGCAAAACGAGCATCGTCTGAATTCTCATATCGTGTATCCGAACGGCGCTCACCAACCGTCGTACGGGTTCATCGTAGATGACGCGGAATCCGTATACCGCTACCTGCGGGATCAAGGCGTGAAGGTCGGGGAGTTGTTCGACTACCAGGGCAAATCATTTTCCTTCTACGACCCTGACGGCAACTACATCGAAATCTGGAGCTCGCCAGAAAACAGATTATGAGCGGGAGATAAGGCGGGGCGGTCAGCGGAGGTAATACCGGATCAGAACGCGTTCAGGATGTGTTCGGAGTGGAATCCGGCAGCGGATTTGCCCCGCCGGGGTGGCATATAAGACTATATGCAGAGATGGTGCGGTTCAGCCGAATGTATTTACGCATGATACGGCTCGATCATGCAAGTGTTTGGCCCATGCAGCTGAGCTCGTTCGATCACCTCGACGGAGGCTTCGACGACGGCCCGAATATCCGTATTCGGACGAACCGGACTGACGAGGCCGCCGATATAGCAACCGAGCGATTTCGGACAACCGATCGACGGGAAATCAAAATGTTTCATATCCTCGATGATGCTTTGCGCGGCCAGCGCGGCCTGATGCTTGTCGGCCAGTGCAAACACAATGAATTCATCACCGAAGGAACGGCCGACGGTTGCGTGGCGAAGGTGTTTGCCGACATTGGCTTCGATCAATTTGTAGCAGGAGACGATCACCTTGTCCCCCACTTCGAAGCCGTAATCGTCATTCACCTGTTTGAAGTGGCTGATGTCAAAACGAAATATCGAAAGCTGATCGTTTTCGGACCCCAGAGCGAAAATATCGGACGCTGTCTCGAGGAACATTTCCATATTCGGAATGTTCTTTTTAATTTCTTGCACATCCTCAAACGCAATTTGCTGCAGGTCAATCTTCTTGCTCATATGAAATCCCTCTTTCTCAATGATGGTGATCAACCGGTCGATGGCGATCTTTTTCTGAATCTGTTCATTTAACGCCGAAGCGATCTCGATCCGTTTCCGCACCAATTGTCGGATCACCATCTCACGGTCAAGAGGACCGCTCAGGAGTTCCTTGACTTCGTTCAAGGAGAAATCGAGACTTTTCAACACGATGATCCAATTCAGCAGATGGGACTGCTCCGGCGCATAAGTGCGGTAACCCGTCTCCGGATCGATCTTGACAGGTTTCAGCAGTCCGATTTCATCGTAGTACCTGAGCAGCTTGGTCGTTACTTGGTTCAACTTCGCGATTTCTCCTATTTTCAAAGAGTTATCATGAAGGCCCCAAATGGAAAAGCCAAAGCGCTCCGATGTTGGAGGCTTTGGCCTTTCTTCATTCTGAGACCCCGCCGCGCATCGCCATCGCAGCGGCGTAGGGCTGATCGGACCGATCAAGCGCCGTACGTCGTCGCGGTGCGCACGATGCGGATTGGTCTATGTATGAAGGATGATACCGTATCGTTTGGTATGATGACTTTCATTGCGCGGTTGTTAAACGGCGCCGCCGATCAGAACGGAATGCGCGGTCCGCTTATGACATAGCCGTGTTTGTCCGCCCATGCCACAAGCCCTTTCCAGAAGCGTTCACATGCGTCAACGATCTTTGCGTAGTCCGACAGTTCGCCGGACATCACCATCCGTGCCACCTGCTCGAATCCGTCGGGAAGATCGGACAGCTCAATCGCTTCCGGCAGAACCATCGCGCCTGTCGAGAAGAGCTTCCTGTGGTGCAGACCGGCCAGCATGGCGCCGTAATGGGCGAACTGCATCGCCAGATACGGCAAGTAGGTGTGCGGCCCGTTCGCGTTGACGTTTCTCAGTTTCCCGATGAACTCGTACATCTCGCCCACAAGGACTTCGTTGATATTTTGTCTGAAATCTTCCTCCGTCGGAGATTCGGCCGCCTTCTTCAACCTGGGGAGGAAGCCTTCGGGATCATACAAGCTCAGATTGGTGAAGAACGGTCCGTGCGTCAGCGGCCATTCTCCGTCAAGCGTCGCGGCGTCCTGCAAGATCACGTCCTCGGTGCGGACGTTCACCTCGGCTTTCCACGGGCCCGCGACCCATTCGTAGCTGAAATCGACCGGCTCGTCGGACTGCTTCAGCACGCAGAACATTTCGATATCGGAGAAGGGGCCGTCCGCTCCTCTCGCGATGGAACCGTACACGCCGATGGCGAGAATGCGGTTCCCGTACAATTCATGCAGGCGGGAAGCTATTTCGTTGCACAACTTTAGCCGTTCGTCTCGAGACATTTCTGCAGGTCCGATCATATGCGCTCAGCATCTCCTTTGCAATGAAAATATCGATTTGATCTGTTTCGCAACGATAAGTTCGATACGCGAGGATCTGCGCCGCCGGCGCGCAAAGAACGGATAGGCGTCATAAGCTTTGACCATCGCCGGATGACGATGGTCAAAGTTTAACCGCGCCATTATTTCTTCATCATATGGAATACTTGTTCTACGTCCTTGTCGCCGCGTCCGGACAAGTTGACGATGATGATCTGATCCTTGCTCATGGTCGGCGCCAGCTTCTTCGCGTGAGCGAGCGCGTGCGCGCTTTCGAGAGCCGGAATAATGCCTTCGGTGCGCGACAGTTCCTGGAACGCTTCCAGCACTTCATCATTCGTCACGGTCACATATTCCGCGCGTCCCGAAACCTTGAGATGGCTGTGTTCAGGGCCGATGCCCGGGTAATCGAGACCGGCCGCGATCGAATAAGTCGGCTTCGGATTTCCTTCTTCATCCAGCAGCACGAGACATTTGAACCCGTGAATGACGCCCGGCACGCCTTGCGTGAGCGTTGCGGCCTGATCCGGCTCCACTCCGATCAGGCGCACCGACGGCTCGTCAAGGTAATGCGCGAACGCGCCGATCGCGTTGCTGCCGCCTCCAACGCACGCGATCACCGCGTCCGGGAGCCTTCCTTCCTTTTCGATGATCTGACGCTTCGATTCTTCGCTGATGATCGATTGGAAATGCTTGACGATCGTCGGATAAGGATGCGGACCGACGGCGGACCCGAGCAGATAGAACGTATTCTTATAATTTTGCACCAGATCGCTCAAGGCTTCGTCCACCGCGTCTTTCAGACGGGCTTGTCCTTTGTGGACGGGGACGACTTTGGCTCCGAGCAGTTCCATGCGGAATACGTTGAGCGCCTGCCGGCGCGTGTCTTCCGCGCCCATGTAGATGACGCATTCCATTCCGAACATGGCGCAGGCGGTTGCCGTCGCCACGCCGTGTTGTCCCGCGCCGGTCTCGGCGATCACCCGTTTGACCCCCATGCGTTTGGCCAACAGGATCTGTCCGATTACGTTGTTGATCTTATGGGCACCCGTATGGTTCAGGTCTTCCCGTTTCAGATAAATCTTCGCTCCGCCCCAATGCTCCGTCAGATTGCGCGCAAAAGTCAGCGGATTTTCCCTTCCCACGTATTCCCGCAGATAATAGCGGTACTCTTCATTGAATTCAGGATCGTCTTTGTACTTGTTGAATTGTTCGCTCAGATGATCGAGCACGACCTGCAGGTCCGGCGGCACAAAACTTCCGCCGAATTCGCCGAAATAGCCTGCCTTTATTTGTTGTTCACTCACTCGAGTCCCTCCGATTTATTGAATGATTATGTATAACGATCGTAAAGAAAAACGCTTTAATTGTCAACGAAGCGCCGCGCTTGCGGCACATGTTTCGCAGACCCAATTGACGATAGTATTTTCAATTCCGAAGTCACTCGCCATGTACGGCATTCCTTGAAATGAACGATTGTGTTGCAGGGTGACAGGTTTGTCCGCAAGCCCGCATTCCCGATTACAGCCAACATCGGAACGGAATCGTAGATATCCGAATCATGACTCGGGCAGAATGAAGCCGTACTTCCCGTCGATCTTCGCCAGAATCAATCCTTCGGCGTATACGGAGACATCCTCAAAGCGGATCGGAACGACGATGTGCTGCTTCCGGTCGACAACGCCCCATTTTCCGCCCTTTCGCACTTTCGCGTACTCTCCTTCGAATAGGCCGACTTCGTCGAACGCTGTTTCTCCCAAGCGGTTTCCCTCGGCATCGATGTAAAACCATTCTTCCCCCTGGCGAACCGCCGCGTAACCGTCCCAAAACGCGAATGCGTAACATTCATCGTATACAGGCGGCGTCACCTCGGTTCCGTCACGGCGGATAAATCCGATTTTATCGCCCGACTTCACCGGGAGGACATCATAACCCCGGCCGATATCGTCGTAGACGCCGCTCAGCCTGCTTCCGTCGCTCAGCGACACGAGATACTTTCCGGCATTGTCCCGCACGACGGCATAGCCGTCAAACGGAATGATCTCGTCATACAGCGGTTCGAGCACCCAGTTGCCGGAAGGATCGATGGCGCCCCGTTTGCCGTTGAGGGTGACCACGGCCATGTCGTGATGAAAAGAGGAAGCGTCATCGTATCGATAGGGAATGACGACGTTTTTCGCCAGATCGACATATCCCCATTTTCCCGCATCGTCCTGCATGGAAATCTTCCCTTCGGACAAAGCGCCGACGCGGTAAGGTTCGCGCTCCCAGACGGCAATTTCGTTTCCCGTTTCGTCGATATAGCCGAAGGTGACGGCATCGAGCATATTGCCGTCCTCATCACGGTGCACCGTCACGAAATGCGCGAGACCGTCTTGGAACGGATAAATCTTCGTATACTTCGGAGGAACGATGACCTTCGGCGCTCCCTCCGCCAGCCTCACGACGCCGACGAGATCGCCGTCGTAAACATAGGCATACGGAAGATCGATCTCGTCATCCGCACGAATGTCCACAAAATCATACGCGGGTTCCGTGAACAGGCGGCCGTCGGCATCCATGAACCCGTATTTGCCAACGCTCTGGTAGACGGCGTATCCATTCCACAGGAAGATACGATCGTACTCCGGTCCGACCACCCATTCGCCGCGTTTGTCGATCAGCCCGTATCGGCCGCCGGATTGGACAACCGCGCGTCCGCCGCTGAACAGTTCCGCGTCGTCGTAAAGGAAGTCGATCGCCGTTTCCCCACGGTCGTTGATGTAGCCCCATTTGCCGTCCTTTTTGACGGGAGCGAGACCTTCCTTGAACCCCGAGGAAGCCGTTCGCGTTCCGAGCACATATTTGGTTTCCTCATACGCCGGTTCGGCGATGAGCCGGCCCTTGGCGTCCGCGAATCCTTTGAGCAGCCGGCCGCCGGACTGCACGGCCACTTCCATGATGCCGTCGATCAAATAGCCGCCCGCCTCGTCGAACTGCGGGAGGATTATATAGGAGACGGCTCGTTCCGAATCAGGATGGGGATCGGGCGTTCCATCTTCAAGCACGCCGGATGCCGCATTCGCTTGCTGTTCTCCGCCTTGCCGTTCATCCTTTGCGTCTCCTTCACAGGCGGATGTGAGCAAGGTGAACAGCATGATCATATGGGCTAACGCGGTTTTTCGCATGTGTTCCATTCCTTTGTCCGTTCATTAAGTCAATCGTATCATATTTTGGCAGCCCATTAAAACTGATGAATTCCCGCCCGAATGCCGGGCCATTGTGTTATAATCAGGAAAACAAGGAAAATGGAATGCGAAACCGGAAAAGCATTTTTCGGCTCGTAAGTTTGCAGGAGGGATGCATGATGGCGATTCCATATCGTCAAGAGGTCGAAATGTTGACGCTCCATGATCCGACGCAGGAAGGAAAACTGATCCGCCGCCCGACGGAGGTTCGATACGATCCGCTGACGGGAGAGACGTCGCGCATCCTGTTCGACTCGGGGACGCCGTTCGTACCGCCGGATTACAGCGGGCAGGCAACGTCAGGTTGGTGTCCGTTCTGCGATGAACATGTTTTCACGTCAACGCCCAGATTTCCCGATGACGTGGCGGAGGGCGGGCGAATCGTCCGCGGAGAGGCGGTGCTGTTTCCGAATCTGTATCCGTACGCGAAACATAACGCCGTCATCCGCATCACGAAGCAGCATTATGTGCGGGGCGGACAGTTCACCGCGGAACAATTGGAAAACGCTTTCAGCATCGCGCATGCCTATTTGAAAAAGATCGTCGACGCCGATCCGGCGGTGAAGCATGTATCGATCAACTGGAATTACCTTCCCCCGTCGGGCGGCAGCATCTTGCATCCGCATATTCAGGCGATCGCCTCGGAGCATCCGACCCGCTGTCAGGCGACGACGCAAACCGCGTGCGACCGGTTCCTTCACGAACACGGCACCGATTACTTCCGCGCGCTCATCGAGGAGGAGAAGCGGCTGGGTGTTCGCTGGGTCGGACAAAGAGGGGAGATCAGCTGGGTTCATGCTTTCGCGCCGCGAAGCCACATGGATTTCATCGGCGTGTTGGAACGGTCGGCTTCGTTCGCCGAGCTGGACGATAGCTGTTGGAAGGCCCTGGCGGAGAGCGTGCTCCGTTTTCTTACCTGCATGCGGGAGAAGGGACTCGAAAGCTTTAACCTTGCGCTGTTCCTGCCTTTGCAGCCGTCCTCCGTCCGCCCGCACATTCGTCTTGTGCCGCGGTTGACGTACGGGGTCTTGGGAACGAGCGATATGCATGTGTTGAATTTCCTTCACGGAGAATCGCTCAGTCTGAAGCGGCCGGAACAGAACGCCGGCGAAGCGGCGAAATATTTCGCGTAACGGAAAGACGGGCGGCAAACCGCATGATGGACGAAAGCCGCCGCGATCCCGGCGCCGGTATGAAGTCGCGGGATGCGGCGGCATTTGATCTGCCGAGTGTTATTCGTGTGATTCATTGAGCAGGTTCACGATGTCTTCCTCCAGCTTTTCGGGAGGCGTGGTCGGCGCGTACCGATTGACGACGCGGCCTTTTCTGTCGACCAGAAATTTTGTGAAATTCCATTTGATGATCGGTGACACAATCCCTTTTTGCTGTTGCTTCAAATAAGTAAAAAGCGGTTCTTCGCCTTCCCCGTTCACCTTCACCTTCGCGTACATCGGGAAGGTAACGCCGTAGTTCGTCTGACAGAAGTTCATCGTCTCCTCGATCGAGTCAAATTCCTGATTGTTGAATTGATCGCACGGAAAACCGAGAACGACCAGCCCTCGGTCCTCATATCGCTCGTACAATTTCTGAAGTCCGGCAAACTGGGGCGTAAGCCCGCACTTGCTCGCCGTGTTCACGATCAGCAACACCTTGCCCTCGTAATCTTTCAGGGATTGCTTCTCCCCATTCGCTTTCGTGACCGTAAAGTCGTATACCGTCGTCATGTACCGCACCCTCCTTCATCAAGAATCCGTCAACCGGATGATTTCTTCTATGCTTCATCTTAAAAAGGCTGCGAACAAAATGCAAATATCACCGGAAACGCGCTTTTTGCCTGGCCTACGGGATTGCGCGAATCGTCTTCATGCGAACGTTTGCTACAAGGTGCGTCCGCGCAGCGTAGAGGATGCCGGATGAAGCAGAGTCCGTTGACGCTTTTGGTGACGATGATGCGGTTGCGTGCGAAGAGTCATTCGGACAAACAGGTTGTTCGACAGCAACGATGCGATGATCAGCGCGGTTCCGATCAAATCGAACGCCGTCACATGATACCCTTGCAGGACGGATACGGCCAGCGTCGTCACCGGCACGATATTAATGAACAGCAGGCCGTTGAGCGGCGACAAAATCGCGACTCCCGCATTCCAGCCGAGCAGCGCGATCAGTCCCGGAAACACGATCATGAAGATGAGATGCGGGCTTGCGCTCATCAGCGCGTCGAACGTCGGCGCGGCGGTGTATCCCGCCAAAGTCGTTCCGATCGTGATGATGATCGCGGTCCCGGTGCCGAGCAGGCAGGTCAAGGTGGAGTACCGCAGGGCGGACCATCCGGTGAATTTCTCGGCTCCCATCGTATAGATCACCCAGCCCACAACCGCCAGGAAGAGCAGCGCCGTCGGTCCCAACTTGCCGGCCGTGCCGGCGAACGCGCCGAAATCCCCCTTCGTGATGACGAGCACAGCGCCGATGAAAGACGCCAGCACACAGACGAGCGTGAAGCGGTGCACGCCCTTCCTGAAAAGCAGCCGGCCGATCAAAATCGAGATCATCGGCATGAGCGATTCCATGATCGACGCCGACATTACGCCCGGCTCGCCGAGCAAATCCTCGCCCCAGAAAATAAGCAGATTGTAAACCGTGAACGCCATCGTTCCGAAAAACCACAGACTTAACCCGCGGCCTTCCAGGCGAAAAGCGCGCGCGCCTTCCTTACAGAGCAGCAGCGCGGCCAGAATGACCGCCACAGACCCGTATCGAAAAACCGTAAAGTAAAACGGATCGATATATTGAAATGCGGAATGCGCGACAGGAAACATCGCTCCCCACGACGCCGCCGCGATAAAGCAGAGAAACGCTCCGATCATAACCCGATTGCCCACGTTTGTTACCCTCCAGCTTGTCTATGACGACAAAGATTGCGATAAAGATCACGACAACATCTTCCGCTATTTTTGATATTCTGTAAAATGAATAGTAATAATGATCAACATCAAAAAATGTGATACCATACATATCAAAACGATTCCGAATGCGGGGAGACAGGTCACAATGGAGTTCAAAGATTTGGAAATTTTTCAGTTGGTGGCGGAAAAAGGGACGATCTCCGAAGTGGCGAAAGAGCTGAATTATGTGCAATCCAACGTCACGATGCGCATTCAGAAGCTGGAGCAGGAATTGAACACGCCGTTGTTTCATCGGCACCGCCGGGGCGTGAGCCTGACGCCCGAAGGTAAAAAACTGCTTAGCTACAGCAAGAAAATTTTGAAGCTCGCCGACGAGATGGTGAAAGCCGTGCAAAACAAGGACGAGCCTTCGGGGAAGCTGGATATCGGGACGGTGGAAACGGTGAGCCGGCTGCCGAAAATTTTGTCCGCTTTTGTTAAACGGTATAAAAATGTCGATTTGTCGCTGTTTACCGGCGTGACGGAATCGCTGGAGGAAGACGTGCTGCATCATCGGCTGGACGGCGCGTTCGTGACGGATTCCGAATTCCACCCCGATATCGTGTCGCATGAGGTGATTCAGGAGAGGCTTGTTCTGATCTCCGATCCGCGTTCCGCCACGCTGGAAGAGTTGACGGAAGAGCCGGTGTTGTGTTTCAGCGAAGGATGCGGCTACCGGGCGCGGTTGGAAGCGTGGTTTCGCGATCAAAACATCGCGCCGCGGAAAGTGATGGAGTTCGGCACGCTGGAGACGATCCTGCAAAGTGTCGTCATGGGACTGGGCATCACGTTCGTGCCCGAATCAACCGTCGCCCATCTGGCTCAGCAAGGACGAATACGCTGTTATTCGCTGCCGGACCGGTACAGCAAGATCAGAACGGTATTCATCCGCAGGGCCGATTCGTACATGACGGTCACGATGGAGAAGTTTATCGAAACGATCGAATCGTTCAAACAGCAGCTGCCGCAGCCTTTCGCGGCCGAATGAACACCAGGACATAAGGGTCCTCGTTGCTGGGCGCTGTGATTCAGAACAATCGTGACGGAAGTAAGATTGACCGCGTGGCGTATAGGATGCCCGGAAAGATGCGTGCAACGCAGCCGAGCCGTCATGACACCTTTTGGTGATCCAAATAGCCGTTCATAGGGAAAAGGCCATCCTTCGCGGATGGCCTTTTGTGTCCGCATGCGCGGTTATAGCGTAGCGTAAGCTGCGGCGCGAATGCGCAGATGATGATATTCCTCCATGTTCGGAGCAAGTTGATGCATGTAGACGACGGAGAAGCCTTCGCTCGGATCGATCGAAGCCCAGGTGCCCGCGCCGCCCGTCCAGCCGAATTCGCCGACCGATACGTTCGCGTTGCCCGCGGCCGGGTCCATCATCGTGCGGACGCCGAGACCGTAACCGTATCCGGCGAGATATTGGTAATGGTTGAACACTTTGAGCTGTTCTTCGTTCAACTGATTCGTCCGCATCAGATCGATCGTCTTGCGGCCCAGAATGCGGACACCGTCGAGCGTACCTCCATTCGCCAGCATTTGCGTGAAGCGCAGGTAATCGCGCACCGTGGAATACAGCCCCGCGCCGCCCATTTCATAGATGGCGTCCGGCTTGTGGAATTCATCCGCGAATCCGAAAAACTCATGCAGCTGGCCGTCTTCCGTGCGCCGGTACATGGTGGCCATGCGGCTTTCGATGTCTCCCTTGTAGCGGTAGCCTGTGCTCGTCATGCCGAGCGGATCGAAGATTTCTTCCTGTAGGAATTGTCCGACCGTCTTCCCGGATACGACCTCGATCAGTCCGGCGACGAGTTCGTGTCCGTATCCGTACAGCCATCCGGTTCCCGGTTCGAATTCAAGCGGCACGTTTGCCATGGCCTTGATCTCCGTCTGCAGGTTGTACTTTCCGTATTTCTCCGTCAGTTCCCGCTTGACCCGCGCCATTTCCTTGGAAGTGTAGGAATCGCCGAAGTGATACGGCAGACCGACGGTCATGCGGAACGCATCTTTGACGAGCATGGTGTTTTTTGCGGGTACGATGTCGATGCTGCCGTCCGGGTTTTTATGTACGACATGGTGCTGGCGGTACTCCGGAAAATATTCGTACAGCGGATCGTTGAGCAGAAATTTGCCCCGCTCGAACAGGATGAGCGCCGCCGCGCAGACGATGATCTTCGTATTGGAGTACAGGCGGAATACCGTATCGGGCGTGATCGGCTGCTGCTTGGCGATATTGGCGTAGCCCTGATAATCCTCGAATACGATTTTGCCGTCTTTGGCGATGGCGCAGGCGCATCCGGCCGGTCCCTTCTTGACGAAATCTTTCAGCAGATTGGACAAGTGTTCGTACTTGCTCATGCTCATACCTCCTTATTCATGATTAAATTCTTGAAAATTTATACGCGGTGCATTCATGATGCGCGTTTACTCGACGATGACGGTCGTGGCGACTTGTGCCAGCGCGGGGTTCAGGTCTCGTTCGACGCTCATATTCAGCACCGGGTTGCCGAAACGGTTGAAATGCACGCGGCGAATACCGGTGCTTCTCGGACTTCCCTTAAATTGCTTGAGGGCATGATAAGCGATCATCAGATTGCCGTCCTCATCGGTGAAGAACGAGCAGTGTCCCGGGCCGTATTCGCCTTCCACGGAATAGAAGGACAGCGCCGGAGCGTTGCTTTTTCTCCAGTTTTTCGGATCGAGCAGATCATCATCTTTGTTCCCCGTCAGCCATCCCACCGCGTAGCTGTAACCGTTCGCCGAACCTCCGGAATACGCGATGTGCACGTGACGGTCGGTGACGATCGGATAAGGCCCCTCGTTATTGATCGTTCCCTGAATATTTTCCCATCCGTACAGCGGTCTGGAGATCAGCACCGGTTCGCTGGTCAGCTGCCACGGCTTGGAGCGGTCTACGGTGGCGATCATCAGCATGGACCCCGAATCTTCCGGATTCCAGATGCGATAGGACCACATGACATAGGAGGCGCGATTCGTCTCGAAGTACGTCATATCCAGCGTGATGCCTCTCTCCATCAGAGGCTTTCCGTCCGCGCGGATGACCCGGATCGGATCTTCCCAACTGTTCGGATCGATGATCTCACCGCCGTCCTTCAGCTTCATGACATGCGACTGCGGTCCCCAGGTGTTGCCGCTGACGGCGAAGAAAATATACAGCTTGCCGTCAATGACGTGGAACTCCGGCGCCCAGAACGTCTGAATAAATCCTCTCGATTCGTCGCGGTCGAGGATCAGGTGTTGTTGCACCCCTTCCCGGAACAGGTCGGCAACGGTATCCCCTTTGCGCACGAAAAGTCCGATATTTCCGTTGTTGTCGTTCGTGGCGATGAAATAATAGCTGCCCTGCCAGTGTAAAACGACCGGATCGGCATAGCCGACGGCGAGCGGGAACGGGTAAACGCGCTGACGGACGGTTCCCGTGATTCGGTAGGTGCCCGGTTTGGTGAAATCGATCGAGTCGATGTTCCAGTCTACTTTCTTCACGGCGACAGACCCGTCCGAATAAACGGCGGTTGCCGTTACGGCCTTCACATCGTCGGCGCAGGCCGCGCGCACTTGCTCGGGCACGTTGACCGCGACGTTCTCAATCGGTTTCCAATTGGCGAGCAGCGTGTCCAACAGTTGCGCATCGATTGGCAGCACATTGCCCGCGATCGCTCCTTCCGGCACGTTGGCCGCCCTTGGATAAGAGATCGGCTTGCCGGGCTGCGTGGAGATGTTCTCCGGTCTGGACAGGTCGGACAGAACGCTGCTGAACGCCCGGCCTTGATCGTCCGTCCAGTCGATCCGGTAGTGGCCCGCGGAGGCGTCGTATTCACATGTCACCTCTTCGACATATGCGTCTTCCGTCAGTTTGATGAGACCGTTTTCATGAAAATGTACGAGATCGTCCGACGTCCACAGCAGGATCGAACCTTTGCTTTCCTCATCGGGGCTGCCGTCTGTTTGCGTGCGGATCGCCACGATGCCGAAGGAGCCGCCCGCCGTGCGGAACAAATACGGTTTTTTGACCGCTTTCGGGTTGATCGTATTGTTCGGCCTGATCGTCGCGGTGGCAAACACGATGCCGTAGTTTTGGTTCAAAGGTTCATAGGTTGTCCCGTCTGTGCTGTATGCGAGATGGACGCTGTTGGCCAGATCGGGCGGGTAAGTTGGATCTACAGGCACGCGCGTGTAGACGAGAATGCTGCCGGTGGAAACGGGTATGCTGGTCATTAGTGAATCTCCTTTCATTCATTGTTGCATCGGAACGGACGAGAGGTTGTGCCGCGCGGCGCGTCTTATGTTCCGTTCTCTCTCTATCCTATTGTAAACTTAAGCGCAAACCTTGGAAAGTTCACCCCGCACACAAGAAATGTTCAAATTGCTCCCAATCTGCCTCTCGATATTCTCGATATTAATAAAGGAATAGGGAAGGTTCGGTTTTGCGTAAAAAAGGCCATCTATGGTATTCGGTGCGAACATGGATTGCAAGTATTGCAAGCGCGTGAAAATTAGTATACATTATAAATAATGAAGCCCTGCCAAGAAGCGGCAGAGCATTTCGGTGTTTGGAGTATGATATATAAAGATATATAAAATAGAGACGGTCTGTCGACCGTCTCCGTGTACATTTTTTCTGCAAGACTGCATATGATGCGTCCGCTCGCATGCGGGCGTCTTTTTTTACTTGTTGAAAGAAATGGCGACTGGACGCCTTCCTTTCGTCATGTGCCTCTATCCGCTGACCGCGCGTCATGCCTCTGATCGGTAAAAATGCGGGAGAGCCTTTGACATATGAAATAAACTCATAACGCCAGGCTGACGAATCTATGTGTGTTGGGTCAAAAAAGTTGGCCGTTCGCGTAAGCATTCGGATAAAGCCCTGCCACGGGACGGCGGCAAGCCGGACCGATGATCGTGGAAGGCTGAACGTTGGAGATGACGTCATTCCATTTATGTTCATTGATGCAATACGTGTGGGCGATGACGGAGGACGGCGTCATGGTCAGCAAGTCCGAGCCCAGAATCACTTCGGGCGTGGGAGCGTCGAAGATCGCGATCAGATGGGTATGATCCGCGTTGGCGATCTCATAGTGCCACCAGCCCTGCGGAACGTTCACGACCTGACCGGGAGTGATCGTGAAATTGAGCAGCTGCTTGGTGAACGGATTCAGAATCGATACCGTCGCCATGCCCGATACGCAATACACCAATTCCGCGGCATTCGGGTGATAATGCGGTTCGATGACATGATTTGCGCTGAGAAAAATATCCAGAATGGAGATGTTTTGCAGCGTGTTCAGCTGGGCTACGCCCATCACATTGATGTAATTGTTCGCATCCTTGACGAAAAACGGACTCGTGTTGAGATCGAACGCAAATTGCGGTGCCGGCTTGCCGTAATCGGCAACAGAGGTCATTCGGATTCACCTCCTCTCGGGGAGAAGTGGCGGGTGGGCATAGGCTATTATATGCATGCGGATCGGGATGGTGTTTTTTTGAAGCGGGTCGTAACACGGCATTTCTCGGACGGGAGAAACTGATCGGCGGCAAGGAGGGAAGCTGTGAGGCGGTTAAGGATAAAAAAGAGACGGCCCGGGGTTCCTTCCCCAAAGGCCATCCCGTTCAAGCGATCGGCGCAACAAAGTCCCGATAAGAAAGATGCGGACCGATCTATCTGTTGAAATTAGTATTTAAACAGATCCGGCAAGATGTTGTACAGGAATTGATGCTGCCATTGCCAGTTGTGTACGCCGTCCGGCGTGCTGAGGAAATAGAAATTGCCCTCGTTCAGATCGCCGGAGTAGATGAACGCGTCGCGCTGCAATTTCATCGCCTCGACTTGCGGCTTCAGATTGGGATACGCGATGTCCTGTTCGCCGGTGGCGCAAAGCACGAAATAATCGCGAGGGCCGTAACCGGAATTTTTGGCCGCCTGAGCAAGCAGCTCCGCCGTCTCGTGAGGTTTTGTGTTTCCGGCCTTGACGCCGAGTTCCCAGCAGTCGCCGCTGAGCGGCACGAAATATTTGATGTAGTCCAATCCTTTAATAAACGATCTCCAGGTGGAAACCGCCCCCATGGAAAATCCGCTGAACGCCCGGTGCGCTCTTGACGCTTTCAGGTCTTCCTTCGCTCCCGATGCGGCGTACGTGCGGTATGTCGTTTCCACGAGCGGCGCGAGAACGTCGATCCATTCTTCATAGAAGAGCGCCGCGTCGTTCCTGCCCCCGTAGAAGCTCGGCGTGACGACGAGAAGAGGCTCGATGTCGCCGTTTGCGATCATGTGGTCCAGAATGTTTTTCAACTCCCGGTTTTGTCCCGGTCCGCCGAAGATCGTATTCTCATTTTCGCCGCCGCCGTGCATGAGGTACAGGACGCTGTACTGCTTGTCCGGGGATTCGTGGTAGCCATAGGGCAGATAAATGTTGAACCGCTTCGTCGTCTGTTCGTTTCCGATCGTCACCGTGTATTCCTTGCTCTCGATCACGCCCTGCCGGGCACACTCGGTTTTATATGGCTCCGGAACGGCCTTGAAAAGCTTGTCTTGCAACGCGTATTCTCCTTTCTTGCGACTTCGCAATTTTTGCTGTTATTGTCATGTATTCCTGAAAAATTGTCAATATGATCAGCCTTAAAAATGAGTTAGTGTAAAATTTCCGTGGGCGTAGGAATCGGAAAAAAGAACCTAGAAAAAGAGCTTCTCCCTTGGTAAAGTGAAGTTTGCCGACAAACACGCCAAGAGGAGGAAGCTCTTATGAAACAATTTATCACAACGATGCCCACGATGAAAGAGATCGAACAATGGATTTTTCGAAAATTACAGGAAGAGTTCGCCAAAGCGATGAAGCGGGTG
>Ga0310828_1000614_pt1 | contig 31938 bp, 35 predicted proteins | sample WT_ome_3_FD_202242 | JGI IMG/M metagenome (GOLD analysis project Ga0310828, IMG submission 202242) | Sorghum-adapted microbial communities enriched on wild type (WT) sorghum from Joint BioEnergy Institute, Emeryville, California, United... ... | reverse complement strand
CAAACAATATTGGAATCAATTCAGCCGCGGGCAAAAAATTACGTTTTTAGCCACGGTCGTGCTTTTCATTCTTGCTGCAGCGATCATTTCATACAATTTGTCGAAAACCGAGTATGCGCTGGCGTACACGGACTTGCAGCCTTCCGATGCCGCCGCGATCAAATCGTATCTCGACGGGGCGAAAATTCCGTATCAGCTGAGCGCTGACGGGAAAAACATCGGAGTACCGCGCAACAAGGTGGCTGAAGTCAAGATTGCCGTCGAGTCGCAGGGCTTGAATAAAAACGGACATTTGGGATACGGCGCATTCAAGCAAAGCAGCTTCGGCATGACAGACAACGAATTCAAGGTCAAGCATCTGGAAGCGGTGCAGGAAGAACTGGAGCAGCTGATCAATTCCAACGAGGCGGTCAGCGATTCCAAAGTGCTGATCAATCTGCCCGAGCAATCCGTTTTTTTAAGGACGGATCAGGCGGAGCAGGCCTCGGCTTCCGTTGTGCTGCATGTGAAGCCGGGATATATCCTGGACCAGCCGAAAGTCGATACGATCTTCAATCTGGTCTCGCACAGCCTTCCCAATCTCCCGGTAGAAAATATTACCATATCGGATCAGAACGGCGATCCGCTGGTTTACTCCAAATCCGCGGCCGGAACATTGAGTACTGCCAGCATGGCCAGCCAGCAATTTCTGATCAACAACCAATTCCGCAGCGATATTCAAAAAAATGTGACCAGTATGCTGGGAAGAATTCTCGGACCCGACAAAATTGTGGTCAGTGTATTCTCCACCATGAATTTCGACCAGAAAAAAAGCCATGAGGCCCTGGTAACCCCGGTCAATACGGTGGATCAAAAGGGGATCGAAATCAGCCTTCAGGAACTGTCCAAAACGTATACGGGTAACGGGGCTTCCCCGGACGGGGGCGTTCCGGGAACGGGCCCCACGGATGTTCCGCAATATCTGAGCGGCGCCGCCTCGGGTAAAACCGATTCGGAGGAAAACCAGCGGACGGTCAATTACGAGGTTAACCGCATAACCAACGATATTGTTTCCACTCCGTACGTCGTCAAGGATTTAACCATCAACGTGGGAATTGAACCGCCCGTAAAGGACGATCCAAATTCCCTGACCCCGGAAACGAGGCAGGCTGTTCAGCAAATTCTTGTCAATATCGTCCGGGCGGCTCTGGCCGACAACGGCCAAACCTACACCGATGCGCAGTTAAGCCAGAAGGTGACAGTTTTCGCCCACGCCTTCGCCAACCCGGCTGCGGGAGCCGCGAATAAAGCAGTCAATCCGTACCTGCTTTACGGCGGCCTGGGAGCCGCGGCCCTGGGACTGATGGCCGGCGGGTTATATCTGGCAAGGCGGCGCCGCAGCAGGACACTTCCGGCGGAAGCGGATTTGCCGGTGCCGTCCAAGGCGGAATATCCGACCATTGATCTGGATCAGGCGAACAGCGAGAATCAGGTTCGCAAGCAATTGGAGCTGCTGGCCAAACGACAGCCGGACGAATTCGTCAATTTGCTGCGTACCTGGCTGGCAGATGAATAGGGGTGCAAGACAGTGGCCAGAGCGCAACAACAGACTTTGACCGGGCGTCAGAAAGCGGCGATCCTGCTTATCAGCCTCGGGCCGGAAGTATCGGCGCAGGTCTTCAAGCATCTGCGGGAGGAAGAGATCGAACAGCTGACGCTGGAAATCGCCAATGTCCGCAAGGTCAATAACGACGAAAAAGACATTATTCTCCATGAATTTCATCAGATTTGCATGGCACAGGAATATATCTCGCAGGGCGGAATCACGTATGCCAGGGAAATATTGGAGAAGGCCCTCGGCCCGCAAAAAGCGATGGAAGTGATCAACCGGCTGACGGCTACGCTGCAGGTCCGGCCTTTCGATTTCGCGCGCAAAGCCGAACCGGGACAAATATTGAATTTCATTCAGAACGAGAATGTGCAGACCATCGCTTTGGTGCTCTGTTATCTTCAACCGGAGCAGTCGGCGGCAATTCTGTCGTCGCTTCCCCAGGACAAACAGGCCGAGGTGGCCAAACGGATTGCGTTGATGGACAGCACTTCCCCGGAGGTGATCAGCCAGGTGGAGCGGGTATTGGAGCAGAAGCTGTCTGCTACGGTGACCCAGGACTACACTTCCGCCGGGGGGATCGATTCCATTGTGCAGATATTGAACGGGGTCGACCGGGGAACCGAGCGTACGATTCTGGATTCCCTGGAAATCCAGGACCCCGAGCTGGCCGAGGAAATCAAGAAGCGTATGTTCGTCTTCGAGGATATTGTCAACATCGACAACCGTTCGATTCAGCGCATTATCCGCGATGTGGACAACACCGATCTTCAGCTTGCCCTCAAGGTGGCCAGCGAAGAGGTTCGGGAGACCATCTTCAAAAACATGTCCAAACGGATGGCGGAGACGTTCAGGGAAGAAATGGAATTCATGGGGCCTGTTCGGCTGCGTGACGTGGAAGAGGCGCAGACCCGCATTGTATCGACGATTCGCCGTCTGGAGGAAGCCGGGGAAGTGATCATCGCACGCGGCGGAGGAGATGATATCGTTGTCTAATCTGATCAAAACCACGCAGTATGTCCCGCTTGAAGAAATCTTTACCTTTCATTCCCGTGAGGGCAGAATGCAGTCTCAGGCGGTGGAGGCGGTGGACGAAGCGGAGGCGGCGGACGAAGCCGGAAGGTTCAGCCGCCGGATCATTGAAGATGCGGAGCTGGTTGCCGAAGAGTGCATCACACGGGCGCGGATGGAAAGCGAAGACATCCGGGCCCGGGCGGAACAGGAGATCGCCGCCTGGTGGGAGCAGCGCCGTTCGGAAGACGAGGCGATCCGGTCCCGGGCCTTCGAGGAAGGCTACCGGCAAGGGCTGGAGGCGGGCCGGACGGATGCGGAACGCGCGGTTCGCGCCGAAAACGAGTCTCTCATTTCCGAGGCGAGGGCTCTGCTGGAGCGGGCCCACAGGCGAAAGCGGGAAATCATTCAGGAAGCGGAGCCGTTCCTGATTGAATTGAGCTGCGCCATTGCCGAGAAAATCATTGGCCGGCAGCTAACACTGTCGCCGGAATGGATTGCGGATTTCACGAGAAGTGTCCTGAACCGCCGGAAAGAAAAAGGGACCGTTGCCCTTTGCGTGGCACCGCAGCATTTTCCATTTCTCCAAAGTGTAAGGGATGAACTGCTGTCTGCGCTCGATTCGCAGGCGGAGCTGCAAATTTTGCCCGACCCCGGTGTCAAGGACCACGGTTGTATCGTGAGGTCCGCCTTCGGAAGCATCGATGCCCGAATCGATACCCAGCTCCAGGAGATCAAAGCGGTGTTAAAGCAAGCGGCCCTGGCGGAGGAAGGTGCGGCGGAAGATGGGTAAAGCGCTTCACCCGGCCAAATATATCGAACTGCTCCGCCAGCTCGATCCGGTGCGGGTAAACGGCAAAGTAACGCAGGTCGTCGGCTTGACGGTTGAATCCGAGGGTCCGGATGCCGGGATTGGGGAAGTTTGTCTGATTTACCCGCCGAAATCGGACAAGCCGCTGCAGGCGGAGGTTGTCGGCTTCCGAAACAACAAGGTCATCCTGATGCCGCTGGGCGATCTCCATTCCATCGGGCCGGGGTGCGACGTCGTCGGTACAGGCCGGCCGCTGGATATTCCCGTAGGCCGCGAACTTCTCGGCAAAGTGCTGGACGGATTGGGACGCCCCCTTGACCAGTCGATGCTGCCCCCGCTGCTGGGCCGCCGTTCGACGCACAATGTGCCGGCCAACCCGCTGCTTCGTCCCCGGGTGCTCGAGCCGATCAGTGTCGGCGTGCGTTGCATCGACGGGCTGCTGACCATCGGCAGGGGACAGCGGGTCGGGATCTTCGCCGGCTCCGGTGTCGGCAAAAGCACCCTGCTCGGCATGATCGCCCGCAATACGGAAGCGGATGTCAACGTGATCGGGCTGATCGGCGAACGGGGACGGGAAGTGCTGGATTTTATTGAACGGGACCTCGGTCCCGAAGGTTTGGCCCGTTCGGTTGTCGTCGTGGCGACATCGGACCAACCTGCGCTGATCCGCCTGAAGGGAGCCATGATCGCCACCAGCATCGCCGAATATTTCCGCGACTGCGGCATGAATGTCATGCTGATGATGGATTCCGTCACGCGTTTTGCCATGGCCCAGCGGGAAGTGGGCCTTGCCGTCGGCGAACCGCCGGCTACCCGCGGCTACACTCCTTCCGTCTTCGCCGAGCTTCCCAAGCTGCTGGAGAGGTCCGGGACCGCTCCGTGCGGATCGATCACGGCATTTTATACAGTGCTTGTAGACGGCGACGATATGAACGAGCCGATTGCCGATGCGGTCCGGGGGATATTGGACGGCCACATCGTTCTGGACCGCGGCATTGCCAGCCGCGGACACTATCCGGCCATTGATGTGCTGTCCAGCGTCAGCCGGGTCATGAAAGATATTGTGCCTGCCGACCATCTCGAAGCGGCCAATTCGCTGAAACGCTTGCTTTCTATATATAAAAGTTCGGAGGATCTGATCCATATCGGGGCGTACCGGAGAGGATCCAATCCGGAAATAGACCAGGCAATGGATTTCATCGATTCCATTTGGGGGTACACCTCACAGCGCGTGGATGAACGGAGCAGTTATTTCGATGCCCAGGAGGCGTTAATCACCTTATTCGGAAGGGAGCATTAAGCGTTGCGGTTTCATTACGCCTTTCAACAGATCGTGGATTTGAAAAGCGGCGAGAAAACCCAGGCGGAATGGAGGCTGTCGGAGGCGGTCCAAAGGCTGTCCGAGGAAGAAAAAAACCTGCACAGACTGTTTGCCGAACGGGAAGGGCTGCTGAACCTTGCCGATGCGGAAGTCTCCCGCTGCACAACCGCTTCCAGGCTTATGCAGCTGCAAACCTATTTGCAGCATATCGACAGGGAGATCGCGGGCAGGCGCGAGAACGTAAGGATCGCTGAACGGGATGTCACGGAACGGCGTCAGGGCTTGTCGCAGAAGTCGCTGGAAGAAAAGGTATGGCTGAAGGCCAGAGAACGGGCCTATCACCGGCATGTCTCCCTGCTGCGAAAAAAGGAGCAGGACGAGCTGGACGAAATGGCTTCCGTCCGGCGCCGCCACGCCTCGACTGAAGCTTCGGAATCCGGATCAAGGAGGAATGGATAATGGATAATTCCCATTCGGAGGGATCCAACGGCACTTTGGAAAAATTTCTGGTCTGGTTTCTGATACCGCTCGTGTTTACTTCGGTTTTGCTCGGTGTGCTGCTGTCCATTTTCGATTACGACGTAATGAATAATTTGTTCAAGGCGGCCGGCAAAATACCGGTCATCAATCATGTCCTTCCCGGACCGAAGAGTCCGGACAATGGAAAGACGGCGAATGCGGATGACCATAACGCCAGTGGCAGCCCGCAACCATCTCTGGAAGCGGAAGTGGTCCGGCTCAATCAGAAAATCGCGGCGCAGGAAGCGGAACTGCAGAAAACGTCCCGCGAGAGCCAGGCCAAGGATCAGACGATCCAGGATCTGAAAGCGGCCGTGGATCAGCTGCAGCAAAAGCTTCAGGAGAAAACGCTCAGTAACGAGGAGTACGATAATCAGATCCAGCAGCTTGCTTCCACGTACGCGAAAATGATGCCCAGCAAGGCCGCTCCGGTACTGGAAAACCTCAGCCTCCAGGAGAGAGTGCTGGTCCTGAACGCGATGAAGACAGACGACCGGGTCAAGGTGCTGGAAAAAATGGATCCCAAGATTGCCGCCGAGTCTTCCATTGCCCTCAAGGATGTCGTGCCCGTCAAGGATCAGGAGATTGCGGCCCTGCAGTCCCGGTTGAAAATCAACGGAACCGACCCGAATACGGCGGGCAAGCTGTCCAGGGAGGATATGGGCGCAACGTTCGCATCAATGGATCCCAAGAATGCGGCTACTGTGCTCGTGCAGATGATGAATTCCAACGCAGCGCAGGTTGCTTCGATCCTGCAGTCCATGGATGCCGGGGCGCGATCGCAAATTTTGTCCGAAATGGCCGGAATTTCCCGGGATGCCGCGGCCAAAATCGTCTCGCAGCTGGGAATGTAAAGGGATTACCGCAAGCTGCCCGTGTTTGAAGGGAGGTGAATGAATGATGAATAGTGTCCAGGTTGCGGGCTCCCTTCCGGCCAAACCGGCGGCCGGTGGAAAGACGGCGGGATGTATGGATTCCAAGGGCCAGACCGGCGGCTTCCTGCGTCTCCTGAAAGAAGGCCGGCCCGGAAGCGACGGGACCATTCCCCCTGCGGAGGCCGATCTGTTGGCCCTGCTTCAAAGCCTGTTCCCGGCATTCCTGAAGCAGCCGCCGGCGGCGGATCCCGGGGCGGATCCGCAAGATTTGGCCAAGGAAGTGTGGGCGGCGGCCGGCAATCCGGAACTCGCGGAGCGGCTGTCCAAAGATCCGAAATTCCAGCTTTGGATGGAGGAAGCGCTGCCCGTTTTATCCGCGGCATTCGCGGGGACGCTGCCCGTTCAAGCGGCGATCGGCCCGGCGGCCGGAGGCCTCGCGGATACGGCTGCTCCGCCCGCGCACGGACCGCAGGAGGCGCGCGTGGTTCTCGCGGCGCTGGCCTCGCTGCTGCAGCGGCAGCCGGACCTCCCGGCAGCGCAGACACTCGCCCGGGACCTCGCACCGGTTCTGCAGCCGCTTCTGCCGGGGCCGCCTGCCGCGGCAGAAGCGGCGGCGCCCGCCGCGGACGGCCCGTACGTGCTCCATGCGGCTTCGCTGCCGCCCGCGCCGCCCGCGGCCAAGCCCGGCGCAGTCGCGGCGGCGCGCTCGGGCGCCCAGCCGGCTGCAGCCGGCGCAACGGCGCAGGCGGCAACGGCGCAAGCTGGCACCGCCGCGGGGGCGGCTCCGGGCCGCGGAACCGGCCGCACGGCCGCGCTGCTTGGAGCGCTGGCGGCGAAATCGCCGGCCGCCGCGCCGGGTACCGCCGTTTCCGCGGCTGCGGTGCCGGGCGATGCCGCAACGGTACCGGACCCGGGCGCCGCTTCGCCGGACCCGGAGGCGCCGGTGCCGGCGTTTCTGCTGCAGCTGCGCCACCTTGCCGGACCGGCCGCGCCTCGGCCTCAGGCGGACCCGCCCGGTCCGCCCGTCATTTCCGCATCGCGGCTGGCCGAAGAGCTGCCCGGGTTCATTTTGAAACATCTGCAGGTGGCCGATGCCAATGGGGGGAGTGAAGCCAGGATCTCTTTGTATCCGCAGCATTTGGGGCAGGTGGACATCAGAATTTCGGTACATAATGGGGTTCTGGAGGCCCATTTTATGGCGGAAACGCTGAGCGGCAAGGAACTGCTGGAAAACCAGCTGCCGCAATTAAAAGCGGCCCTGCTGACGCAGGGGCTGCAGGTGGAAAGACTCGATGTGAGCCAATCGGGCGGTCTGGCGTCCGGGCCCTTCCTGGGGCAGAGACAGGAACAGCCGCCGCAGCAGTCCCCCCGGCATAACAGGGGGAGGATGGCCGGCAGGGATTTGGAAGCCGCTGCCGGAGAGCGGGCGACCGAACCCGTCCCGGCCCTTCAGAGCGGGACCTACGGTTTCGGATTTGACGTTACCGCATAAACAACATGCTACACGGGGGGGGGGAACAAGCATGGCGGATTCTACCGTCGGGACGGGGGCCATTTGGCCCAATTATTCCAAAGAAAATGTGACGGCCGCAAGCAGCAACCGGAAAAGCGATGCGCTCGGCAAAGACGATTTTCTCAAGATCCTGATCACGCAGCTCGGGAATCAGGATCCCATGCAACCGCTCCAGGACCGCGATTTCATAGCCCAAATGGCCCAATTTTCTTCCGTCGAGCAGCTCTATAACATGACGGACGAAATCAAGCTGCTTCGGCAATCCGTCGGATTCGCCTCCAGTCTGATCGGCAAGGAAGTCAGCTGGGAGACAATCGGCGATGACGGCCAACCCGCAATTTCCACCGGAACCGTCAGCTCCATTACGGTAAAGCAGGCACAGCAGTACGCGGATGTGAACGGGGAGCAGATTCCCCTTGAACAGCTGATCAAAATCGCCAACCCTGCGGTACCCGAACCATCGAATTCATAAGGAGGAAAAGGACGATGTTGAGATCTCTTTATTCGGGAGTTTCCGGGATGCGCGCCTTCCAGACGAAGCTGGATGTCATCGGCAATAACATCGCAAACGTCAATACGGTTGGATTCAAAGGAAGCCGCGTCATGTTTCAGGATATTTTGAGCCAGACCGCAGCCGGCGGCACGGCGCCGGAAGCCGGCAGCCAGGGCGGCGTCAACGCCAAGCAGATCGGACTCGGTACGACACTGGCTTCCATCGATACGATTCATACGCCGGGCAGCGCGATGACGACAGGGGTGGCGACCGATTTGCGCATCGACGGAGACGGATTTTTCATGGTGAAGAACGGGACGGAGGATGGATACTATTTGACCCGGGCCGGCAATTTCACCGTCGATGCCGACCACCAGCTTGTAAACGCGGACGGCATGTTCGTTCTTGACGACAGCGGGAGTCCGATTACCCTGGCAGACGATATTACGGCCTTCTCGATCGCCAAGGACGGGCAGATCATTTCGCTGCATTCCGACGGCACCACCGAAGCCACGGGCACCTATATCGGCCTGACGAAGGTGACTAACCCGGGCGGCCTGGAGAAGGTCGGGGGAAACCTGTACCGTCTGACACCCAACGCCCATGAAGGCGATCCGCCCATGACCCACGGCAATGATCCTGATGTCGGGACGGGTGCCATAATCTCCGGCCAGCTGGAAATGTCGAATGTCGACCTGACCTCCGAGTTTACCGAAATGATCGTGGCCCAGCGCGGTTTTCAGGCGAATTCCCGGATTATTACGACTTCCGATGAAGTGCTGCAGGAGGTAGTCAACTTGAAGCGTTAGGCTGGACCGCCGGCTTGGAGGGGGCGATTCCCTCTCCTCCGCCGGGGTTGACCGCGGCCGGAAGGCGTTTATTGGAGGAAAACGATGATACCAGTTACCCGCTTGAACGGGAAAACCATAATTCTCAATGCCCTCCTGATCGAAAGCATAGAGGAAACTCCGGATACGATCATCACACTCGCGACCGGCAAAAAAATTACCGTCCGCGAACAGGCGGACACGGTCGCAGAACTGGTCAAACGCTATTTGCGGGAAATCGGCCCCGTGAATGCCGCGATCAAGGGGTTCGAATCGAAGGGGGCATCGACTTGAAAAGCAGGCTTTTGATGATATTGATCGCCATATTGGCATCGATCACTCTGATTCTGACGGCGGCGTTCGCCATGATTTATTTTCTGAACAGAGAACCGGGCCAATCCAAACCGCTGTCCGCCGCCCAGATCAAGGAAAACACCGTGGACATGAAGGATATTACCACGAATCTTTCCGGAGACAAATATATCAAGATCAGCTTTGCCTTCGTGCTGGAGAATCGGAAGGCCAAGGAAGAATTCGAGCAGCTGGATTTCAAAGTCAAGGACGTCATCATTAAGACACTGATGGATCTGAAGCCTGAGCAGATCGAGGGGAGCAAGGGACAGGAGAATCTGACCTCGCTTTTGCAGGACAAAATCAACAACGGCATTCTGACCCAGGGAAAGCTGAAGCAAATCTACATAACGGACAGGGTCATTCAGTGAAGATGATTCTGCATTCTGCCTTTACAGGGGGTGGCTTGAATGGTTGACGTGCTTTCACAAAATGAAATCGACGCCCTGCTGGCCGCGCTTTCCTCCGGCGAGATGGACGCGGAACAATTGAAGAAAGAAGATACGCAGAAAAAGGTTCGTGTGTATGAATTCAAGCGGGCGGTCCGTTTCTCCAAGGACCATATTCGCAGCCTTACGCGGATCCACGAAAATTTCGCCCGTTACCTGACAACCTATTTTTCCGCCCAGCTGCGAACGTTCGTGCAGATCCATGTGGCCGGTGTGGAGCAGCTGCCTTACGACGAATTCATCCGTTCGATTCCGAAGATGACGATCCTGAATATTTTCAAAGCGGAGCCGCTGGAAGGCCGAATGGTGCTCGAAGTTCATCCCAATGTCGCCTTCACCATGCTGGACCGGCTGTTGGGCGGGGCTGGCAGTTCTCCGGGCAAGATCTCCGCGCTGACCGAAATTGAGGCCACCGTCATGGAACGCATGTTCAGCCGGGCCCTGGAAAGTCTTCAGGAAGCCTGGAAGACCATCGTGGATATCCGCCCGCGGATGGAGGCGATGGAGACAAATCCGCAGTTTATGCAGATTGTGTCTCCGAACGAAACGATCGCTCTGATCTCGCTCGGCGCCAAAATCGGAGAAACCTCCGGCATGATCAATCTGTGTATTCCGCATGTGGTGATTGAACCGGTCATGCCGAAGCTGTCCGTTCATCACTGGTTTGTCTCCCAGAAGAAAACGCGGGCTCCTGAGGAAATCGAAGCGCTGGAGACGCGGGTGCAGAACGTCAAGCTTCCGATTGTGGCCGAGCTGGGATCTTCGACGATCACGATTCAGGAGTTTTTGCAGCTCTCGGCCGGCGACGTGATCAAACTGCAGAAACCGATGGACGAGCCCCTGGAAATCAGGGTGGGCGACCGCAGGAAATACCGGGGAGCCCCCGGCACGGCCAGAGGGAAACTCGCGGTTCAAATCACGGAAATGATTAACGAAGGAGCTGAGGAACTTGACGAATAACAAAGACTATTTGTCCCAGGAAGAGATCGATGCCTTATTGCGGCAGGCTGCCGGCTCCACGGATTTTGGCGGCTCGTCCTCGCCTCCGGCGATTGGCGACTACCTTTCTGCACTGGAACAGGATGCGCTGGGAGAAATCGGAAACATCACCTTTGGAAGTGCGGCCACGGCGTTGTCGACGCTGCTCGGCAAAAAAGTCGATATCACTACGCCGAAAGTTTCCGTAATTCCGAGAGACGAGCTCAGAAATGAATTTCCAAAGCCGCATGTAGCGGTACATGTCAAATATGTAGAAGGATTTCACGGCATCAACCTGCTGGTCATTAAATCGCGGGATGCCCAGGTAATCGCCGATTTGATGATGGGCGGCCAGGGGGAGGTTCAGGAAGGCGAGCTCAGCGAGATTCATATCAGCGCCGTGCAGGAAGCAATGAATCAAATGATGGGCTCGTCCGCCACCTCGATGTCGACAATCTTCAACCGGTTTGTGAATATTTCTCCGCCGGGAATCGACGTGCTGGATTTTCAATCCGGCAGCGGCGAAAACAATATTCCCGAAGAAGATGTCTTCATTAAAGTATCCTTCCGTCTGATGATCGGGGATTTGATCGACTCGACCCTCATGCAGCTGCTTCCGGTTGCTTTCGCCAAAGATATGGTCAGGACGCTGATGGGTGACATGGGGGAGTCTTCGGCCCCTGTACCCGCCGTGGAGCTGCCGGAGCCCGATCCCCGGAACCATCCGGCTCCTTCCCCGACATCCGCACCTTCAGGATCACCGCTTTCCGAACCACCGGAAGAAGCAGATGTCGGCGTGCCAAACCGACAAGTGAACGTCCGGCCGGTGCAATTCGCGGATCTCAGGCAGAGCAAAAGTGCGGAGCCGGAGGAAGGGAATTTGGGACTCCTCCTTGATATTCCGTTGAAGGTGACGGTCGAACTGGGCCGGACAAGCAAGATGGTCAAAGATATTCTGGAACTGTCCCAAGGCTCGATCATCGAGCTGGATAAACTGGCCGGCGAGCCCGTCGACATTCTTGTCAATAACAAATTTATCGCCAAAGGCGAAGTCGTCGTGATCGATGAAAATTTTGGCGTCAGGGTGACCGACATTGTGAACCACTGGGACCGAATTCAAAAACTTCAATAAAAGATGTGCTTAGGGGGACTGGATTGGAATGGCCAACCGAATTTTAGTTGTTGATGATGCGGCATTTATGCGAATGATGGTTCGCGATATTCTGACCAAAAACGGTTACGAGGTCGTCGGGGAAGCGGGCGACGGGGCCCAGGCGGTAGAGAAGTACAAGGAGCTCAAGCCCGATCTGGTCACGATGGATATTACGATGCCGGAAATGGACGGAATCCAGGCCTTGAAGGAGATCAAGAAAATCGATCCGAATGCGAAGGTGATCATGTGCTCGGCCATGGGCCAGCAGGCGATGGTCATCGATGCGATCCAGGCCGGAGCCAAAGATTTCATTGTCAAGCCGTTCCAGGCCGACCGTGTCATCGAAGCGATCAAGAAGACGTTGGGCTGATCGCATGCGAAGGGTCCTAGCGGCAGTAACAATGCTGGCGGGATGTTGGCTGTGGGGCGGGCCGCCGGCTTTTCGGGGGGTATGTCTGGCCGACGGTGCCAGCGATACGGGATCTCCCGCGGACGGGGGGCTGGATGGCTTGAGCCGGCCCGATTCGTTTCAGGCGTTTCAAATGATGGGTAAAGTCCTGTTCTCGCTTCTGCTCATCATCGGTTTGCTGTATGTCGTGATGAAAGTCCTGTCCCGGAAAAACCGATGGCTTTCCGCCGGCGGGACCTTCCGTCCGCTGGGCGGAATTCCGCTCGGACCAAACAAATCCGTTCAGATGATTGAAATTGGCGAAAGCATCTATCTGGTAGGCGTAGGGGAGAATGTGCAGTTGATCGACAAGATCGTGGATGAAGAAGAGATCTCCCGGATCAAGTCCCGCCTGTACGGGGGCAGGCCGCAAGGAGAGGGCGGATTATGGCGGCAGCTGAAGGCTTGGAGGAATCGACGCACACAAGCCTGGGAAGAGGCCGATGGGGGAATGGAAGCGGCGGCGTTCAGGCGGCTGCTTCAGGAAAAGCTCAGACAAATTCCGGGAAGAAAAGAACGTGTGGAGGAGCTGCTCCGGGACCTTCGCGAACCGAAACGGCGGGAGGAAGAATGAGCAGAATACTGCGAATTTTTCCCCTGGCGCTGATCCTCGGATATCTCGCGTTCTGTTTCCCGGCCTACGCGGCCGACCCGGTGCCGGGGATCAATATACAGGTAGGCAGTCCGGACGGACAGGGAGGAAGCACGGCCTTATCCCTGATTCTGCTGATTACCGTGCTCAGCCTGGCCCCGGCGATTCTGGTGATGATGACCAGCTTTACGCGGATTGTCGTTGTTCTCGGCTTTCTGCGAAGCTCGCTGTCTACCCAGCAAACTCCGCCAAACCAGGTGTTGATCGGGCTGGCCCTGTTTCTTACCCTGTTCGTGATGTCGCCGACTTTGGGAGAGATCAACCAGGTCGCTCTGCAGCCTTATCTCAAGGGGCAGATCGGCCAGACCGAGGCCTTGCAGAAGGCGGCGTTACCGCTGAAAAAATTTATGGCCAGCCAGACGCGTTCCAAGGATTTGCAGCTTTTTCTCGATTACGCCAAAGCGGACAAGCCGAAAGGAATCGAGGATATTCCCCTGACCGCGCTGGTTCCCGCCTACGCCATCAGCGAGCTGAAGACCGCTTTTCAGATGGGCTTTATGATTTTTATTCCTTTTCTTGTCATCGATATGGTGGTTTCCAGCACGCTGATGGCGATGGGGATGATGATGCTGCCTCCCGTCATGATCTCCCTGCCTTTTAAGCTTCTGCTGTTTGTTCTGGTGGACGGCTGGTACCTGGTTGTCCAGTCACTCCTGCTCAGCTTCCAGCATTCTTGAATAATCGGCAAGGCCGAGGAAAAAGGAGACGTTCCATGGGTCCGGATTTTGTGATTCGTTTGGCGGGGGAAGCGGTTTACACAATACTGAAGGCCAGCGCGCCCATGCTGCTGATCGCCCTGGCGGTCGGTTTGATTGTCAGCATCTTTCAGGCGACGACCCAGATTCAGGAGCAGACGCTCGCGTATGTGCCGAAAATATTGGCGGTGCTCTTTGCCCTGCTGCTGTTCGGTTCGTGGATTTTGACCACCCTGGTCGATTTTACGTTTAACCTGTTCAGCAATCTGTACAAATATATCGGTTAGGCTGGGAAAGCCGGTATGGAGCTGTTGTACGCGAATGTTCCCGCCTTCCTGCTCATTCTCTGCCGCATCACGTCGTTTTTTCTTACGGCTCCCGTTTTTTCGTCGCGGAATGTGCCGCCGATGATCAAACTGGGCCTGGCTTTCTACGTTAGTCTGATCGTATTTGCCGCATTGGGACGGCAGTCTCCCGCCGAAATCGATGCGCTTTACGTTTTATCGATCTTGAAGGAAATATTGACCGGAGTGGTAATCGGATTTACGGCCAATCTGTTTTTTATGGCTGTGCAGATGGCCGGCGGGTTGATTGATATTCAGCTCGGTTTCGGCATGGCCAATCTGATCGATCCGGTAACGGGAACGAGCGCGCCGCTGACGGGCAATCTCAAATTCATGCTGGCCATGCTGCTGTTATTTTCCTTTAACGGCCATTATTATCTGCTTCAGGCGATCATGGCGAGCTATGATTGGCTTCCGTTGGACAATAGCCTGTGGACACGGCTGTATTCCGGACAAATGACCGAATTTTTGACCCGCTCCTTCGGAACGGTGCTGTCGCTGGCTTTTCAGCTTGCGGCACCGCTGGTCGTCTCGCTGTTTCTGGTCGACATCGGGCTCGGAATTCTGGCCAAAACCGCACCGCAGTTCAACCTTTTCGTCGTGGGATTGCCGGTGAAGATTGCCGTCGGCCTTCTGATCCTGCTGCTTTTGATTCCCGACTATGGAGGACTGTACCATGATCTGTTCGACCGGATGTTTGCAGCCGTCCGCGATCTCATGCGGGTGCTGGCGGGGAGACCCGGTACTTCCTGAATCCGGGGGTGGATGTAAATCTTGAAACCTTACCGCCTGGTTCTGGATCTGCAGCTGTTCGCCCAGGAGAAGACCGAACCGGCAACGCCGAAGAAAAAGCAGGATGCCCGGAAGAAGGGCCAGGTAGCCCGAAGTGCGGAGCTTCCCGGGGCTTTGATTCTTTTCTTTACTTTCCTTTCCTTTCTGCTGTTCGGCGGATGGTTCAAGGAGAGGTTTTTCGCCATCTTCACCGCGGCGTTTCAGGACTACATGCTGAAGGATCTCACCATGGAAAACCTGCGCGCCATTTTTCTGCAAATGTTGTCCCAGGGTCTCCTTCTTCTGGCCCCGGTCCTGCTGATCGCCGTCGTTTTCGCGGTGGCGGGCAACTATTTGCAGATCGGCTTTTTGTTTACAGGGGAGCCGCTGCTGATGAAATTCAGCCGGCTGAACCCGCTTGAGGGAGCCAAACGGATTTTCTCCATGCGTTCGGCGGTGGAACTGCTCAAAACTTTGCTCAAGATGGGGATTGTCGGGTCGGCCGTTTATTCCAGCCTGCAGGCGGAGAAAGCACAGCTTCTGCGGCTCGCCCGCCTCCCGCTGCAGGACGACCTCGGGTACATAACGTCGGCAACACTGAGGCTCGGGCTCAAAATCGGGCTGATTCTCGTGGTGCTGGCCCTCTTTGATTATCTTTATCAGAAGTATGACTACAACAAGAATCTGCGGATGTCCAAACAGGAAATCAAGGAAGAGTACAAGAAAACCGAAGGCGATCCGCTGATCAAGGGAAAAATCCGCGAGCGCCAGCGAAGAATGGCGCTTCAGCGCATGATGCAGGAAATACCGAAGGCGGATGTGGTCATCACAAACCCGACTCACTATGCGGTTGCCCTAAAATATGACGCCAAGCGGATGGATGCGCCCCAGGTCGTGGCCAAGGGGGCGGACCTGGTCGCCTTGCGGATCCGCGAGCTGGCCAGGGAACATGGCGTGGCCACAATGGAGAATAAACCGCTCGCGCGGGCTTTGTTCGCCCGGGTGGAGATAGGCGAAACGATACCGGCCGAGCTGTTTCAGGCGGTGGCGGAAGTGCTCGCCTACGTTTACAAACTGAGAGGAATCCGATCCTAGGGGGGGTAGGGCATGAGAATCAAAGACCTGATCGTGCTGGCCGGAATCATCGGGATTGTGCTCATGATGGTGGTTCCGGTCCCGACGTGGCTGCTGGATGTGCTGCTCATTATCAACATCTCGATCGCGCTGGTTGTCATCCTGGTCGGGATGAATACGCGGGAAGCGCTGCAGTTTTCGATCTTTCCTTCCCTCCTGCTGATCACGACGCTGTTCCGGCTGGCCCTCAACGTCTCCACCACCCGAAACATTCTGGCGCACGCGGAAGCCGGGAACGTGGTGCGGACCTTCGGATCGTTCGTTGCCCAGGGCAATATCGTCGTCGGGTTCGTCGTTTTCCTGATTCTGGTGCTGGTGCAGTTCATCGTTATCACCAAAGGCTCCGAGCGCGTGGCCGAAGTGGCCGCCCGCTTTACCCTGGATGCCATGCCGGGCAAACAGATGAGCATCGACGCTGATTTGAACGCCGGGCTGATCAACGAACAGCAGGCTCGCGAGCGGCGGCAAAAAATCGAGAAGGAAGCCGATTTTTACGGAGCGATGGACGGCGCCAGCAAATTTGTAAAAGGCGACGCGATCGCCGGCATTATTATCCTGATCATCAATCTGCTTGGCGGTCTGATTATCGGCGTAACCATGATGGGCAAGTCGGTAACCGAGGCGGCGCAGACCTATTCCATACTGACCATCGGGGACGGTTTGGTCAGCCAAATTCCGGCGCTGCTCATTTCGACCGCTGCGGGAATTATCGTGACCCGCGCCACTTCGGAAGGAAATTTGGCGCATGACATTACTTCCCAGCTGTTTTCCCATCCGAAGCTGCTGTATATCGTTGCCGCAACCGTACTTGTTCTTGGCATTTTTACGCCGATTCACCTGATTACGACGATTCCGATCGCGGCCCTGCTGGCCGCAGGCGCCTGGAAAATGCAGCAGAACCTGCAGCGCAGGCAGGCGGCGGAGGAACGGCAGGAGGAAGAGCAGCAGATCGAGGAGGTGCGCAGTCCGGAGAGCGTAATCAGTCTGCTGTCGGTCGATCCCATCGAATTTGAATTCGGATACGGGCTGATTCCGCTCGCCGATACCCAGCAGGGCGGAGATTTGCTGGACCGCATTATCCTGATCCGGCGGCAATGCGCGCTGGAACTGGGCATTGTCGTTCCGGTCATCCGGATTCGCGACAACATCCAGTTGAAGCCGAGTGAGTACGTGATCAAGATCAAGGGCAACCCGGTCGCCCGGGGGGAGCTGCTGCTGAATCATTATCTGGCCATGAGCCCCGGATTTGAGGACAGCTCGGTAACCGGAATCGATACCGTTGAGCCCGCCTTCGGTCTTCCGGCATTATGGATCGACGAGCAGACGAAGGAACGGGCGGAGCTCGCCGGTTACACGGTCGTTGATCCCCCCTCCGTCGTCGCCACGCATTTGACGGAAGTCATCAAGAAGCATGCCCACGAGCTGCTCGGCCGCCAGGAGACGAAATCGCTTATTGAGAACGTCAAAGAAACCTATCCGGCGCTTGTCGAGGAATTAATCCCGAATGTGCTGTCTGTCGGCGATGTGCAGAAGGTGCTGGTGAAGCTGCTGAAAGAGAAAATATCCGTCCGCGACCTGGTTACCATTCTTGAGACGCTCGCCGATTACGGACAATATACCAAGGATCCGGACGTACTGACCGAGTATGTGCGCCAGGCCTTGTCGCGCCAGATTACCCAGCAGTTTGCCGCCGCGGGGGAGGCGCTCAAGGTCATTACCGTCGGTCCGGCGCTGGAGAAGAAGATCGCCGAATCCGTGCAGCAAACGGAACGGGGAAGCTATCTGGCGCTGGACCCCGGCTCCAGCCAGACGATTTACCAGAAGGTTGCCGAACAGGTATCCCGGCTCGTTCAGTCGGGACAGCAGCCGATTGTGCTGGCATCTCCGACGATCCGCATGTATTTGCGCCAATTGCTGGAGAGAACGCTGCAGGATATCCCGGTGCTGTCCTACAGCGAGCTTGAACCGAATGTGGAAATTCAGAGTGTGGGGGTAGTCAATCTATGAGGGTCAAACGGTATCTCGTTGATTCCATGCCGGACGCGCTCCAGCAGATCCGTTCGGATCTCGGCAAGAATGCGGTCATCCTGAATACCAAAGAAATCCGGGCGCGCGGTCTGCAGGGATGGCTTGGCAAACGGAAAATTGAAGTCATCGCCGCGGCTGAAGGCTCCGCGGAAGAAGCCGCTGATTCCGCCGCGGCCGCAGAAGCACACGCCAAACCGCTGCAGGCAGCGGGAGCAATCAAGGCCGCCTACAATTCGGCCGCTTCCCTTTCAAGGCCCATGAAACCGCGCCTGGCTTATTCCGCTCCGACCGCGGAAGCGAATGCCGGTACGGATCCGCAGGACAGCGGGAGGAAAGGCGCTTACCCAACCGCGGCCAACTCCGTTCCTGCGGATTCCGATTCCGCCCGGGAAGCGCTCCTGCTCGGCGAGATCCGGCAGATGAAAGAAATGGTCCGCCGGCTCTCCACTTGTCTGGATCCGGGCATCCGCCAACCGGAGGCGCTGCGGGAGCTGGGGCGGCGGCTGGAGAGCCAGGATCTTGATGCGGAGTTGGCGCAGCAGATTCTGCAGGAAATTGCCGGCGAAGCGGGTGCACGGGAGCTCGGCCGGACGGAAGCCTGGGCCCTGGCGCGCGGCAAATTGCTGAACATTCTCGGAAGATCCGGCCGTCAAAGCATATCCGGTGAAAATCGGGTCATTCACTTCGTTGGACCTACGGGAGCCGGAAAGACGACGACTATCGCCAAGCTGGCCGCCGAGCAGGTTCTGATGCACCGCCGCAAGGTCGGATTTATTACGGCGGACACGTACCGGATCTCCGCCGTCGAGCAGTTGAAAACCTATGCGTCGATCCTCGGCGCGCCGCTTGAGGTAGTCTACTCTCCGCAGGATCTCCCCCGGGCGTTGGAGCGGCTCGGCGACCGGGAGATGATCTTCATGGATACGGCAGGACGCAATTACCGGAGCGAGCTGTACGTGTCGGAATGGAATGCGCTCAAGCGGAGCCTTCCGTCGAGCGAAACGTATCTGGTGCTCAGTCTTACCTCGAAGTACCGGGATATGAAAGCGATCGTGGAAAATTTCCGGAGATTCGATCTGGATACGGTACTTTTCACCAAACTGGACGAGACGGATTCCTACGGGGCCGTTGTCAATCTGCTGCACGAGTATCCGCTGCGGCTTTCCTACGGTACCGTCGGCCAGAATGTTCCCGATGATATTGCCGAGCTCGATGCCGGAATGCTGGCAGACCGGATTTTGGGGGACGGCGGAAATGAATGATCAGGCCCAGACGCTGCGCCGCATGATGCAGACCCGCGGGGAGAGCCGGAGCCGCCCGCATCGGAATACCCGGATTCTCGCCGTAACCAGCGGCAAAGGGGGAGTGGGAAAATCCAATTTCAGCCTGAATTTCGCCCTTTCGCTGCAGGCACTCGGGTATGCGACCCTGGTTTTCGATGCCGATATCGGTCTTGCCAATCTGGATGTTCTGATGGGGGTCTCCCCGCCGTACAATTTGTACCATCTGCTGCGGGGAGAGAAAACGATTGATGAAATCATCTGGCGGGGACACCGGGATTTATGCTTGATCGCCGGGGGCTCCGGGTTTCACGAATTGCTGCGGCTTTCGGAGGAACAGCTTGACCGTTTCGCCCGGCAGGTGGACCGGCTGAACGGCGCCTATGACTTCATCATCTTTGATACGGGAGCGGGACTTTCCAGGGAAACACTGAAATTTATCGCCGCCGCCGGAGAAACCTTGGTCGTGACCACGCCGGAGCCGACCTCCATGACCGATGCCTACGCCATTATCAAGATGGTGCATGCTCTGGGCTGCGACGTCCGTTTTCGGCTGGTGGTCAACCGCGTAGCGAGTACCCGGGAAGGAGTGGCCACGGCGGAGAAAATGACGCTGGTATCCCGCCGGTTCCTTCAACTGGAGCTGCCCGTCCTCGGCTATGTTCCCGACGACGCGCATGTTTCGCGGGCGGTGAAGATGCAGAAGCCCTTCACGCTGGCATACCCCCATTGCCCGGCCGCCCGCAGTGTGGAGGCGCTGGCCCGGCGCTACGCGGCGGCGGGAAGCGGCGAAGGAGCGGGGCAATCCGGGGGAATCCGGCATTTTCTCGGCAAAATGCTGAGTTTGCTGAATTCCCGTGAAGGTTGAAAGGGGGCGGTTTCATGAAGGTTTACCGTGTTCTGGTCGCAGACGATTCGTTCTTCATGCGCAAGCTGATCTCCGACATCATTTCGGCGGATTCCCGTTTCGAGGTGGCCGATACGGCCCGAAATGGCCGGGAGGCCGTGGAAAAAACGAAGCGGCTGAGGCCGGATGCCGTTACCCTGGATATCGAGATGCCCGAAAAAAACGGGCTTGACGCGCTTCGCGAAATCATGGACGAGTGTCCGACGCCTGTTGTCATGCTGAGCAGTCTGACCCGGGAAGGGGCGAAGGAAACCATCCGGGCCCTGGAGTGGGGTGCGGTCGATTTTGCCCTGAAGCCTTCTGGCCCGATTTCCCTTGATATCCGCAAGATCGGCGGCGAACTTCTGGACAAGCTGGCCGCCGCAGTAAAGGCGAAGCCGATTTCACCTGCGGCGGCTCATCCCGCCCGGCCGCTGGTCCCGGGAGGAAGAACCCGTCGGGATCCGGCAGTCCCTGCCGCTGCCGCTTCATCCGCGGCCTCCTTCCGGCACCTGATCGCCATCGGCACCTCAACGGGGGGACCCCGTGCGCTGCAGCAGGTGCTCCCGGCGTTTCCCGCCGGGTTGCCTGCACCGGTGCTGATCGTCCAGCACATGCCGCCGAACTTCACGAAGTCCCTCAGCCAGCGGCTCGATTCCGTTTCGGCGATCCGCGTCGTGGAAGCGGAGGACGGCATGAGGCTGACGGCGGGCACCGCCTATATCGCGCCGGGCGGATGGCATATGAAGCTGGCAAAAGACGGCGCGCAGGAGTATTCCGTTTCACTGTCGCGGGAAGAGCCGCGATCCGGTCACCGGCCGTCGGTAGATGTGCTGTTTGAATCGCTGGTCCCTTACACCGCGCTGGCCAGGCATGTCGTGCTGATGACCGGCATGGGAAGCGACGGGGCCCGCGGGATGAAGGCGCTGAAGCTGGCCGGGGCCGCCACCACGATCGCCGAGGCGGAAGAAACCTGCGTTGTGTACGGCATGCCCCGCGCCGCGGTGGAGCTGGGATGCGTATCCCACATTGTTCCGCGCCAGCGAATCGCCGAATGCCTGATGCTCCGCATGGCGGAGGTCTGAAGGAAGAACAGAATGAACAGCGGAGGTGGAAATGATGGAATTGAATCAATATTTGTCCGTCTTTATTGACGAATCGCGGGAACATCTCCAGGCCATGAACGAAGATTTGCTGGAGCTGGAGAGCCGCCCGGACGACATCGGGATCGTCCACCGGATATTTCGGTCGGCGCACACCTTGAAGGGAATGTCCGCGACGATGGGATTTGAGGATTTGGCGCATTTAACCCATCAAATGGAAAACGTGCTGGACCTGGTCCGGAGCGGAAGCGCGGAAATGAACCCGTCTATCGTCGACTGTCTGTTTACCAGCCTGGATGCGCTGGAATCGATGGTTGAGGACATTGTCCAGGGAGGGACGGGAAAGCTGGATGTCAACCCGATCGTTCAAACGCTCCAGTCGGTGTTGAGCGGGGAGGCGCTTCAGCAGATGGAAACCGCCGCGGGTTCCGCCGTTGCCGAACAGACGCAAAACGAAACCGCAAGAGGGGAGCTGGATGATTTCCAGTATTCCGTTCTGGTCCAGTCTTTGCGGTCGGGAAGCGGAGTTTACCGGATTCTGGTGTCTCTTCGCGAGGACTGTGTACTGAAGGCGGCTCGCGCATATATGGTAATCAGCGGGCTGGAGCAGCACGGCGAAATCATCCAATCCATTCCTCCGGTCGATGAGATCGAACAGGAGAAATTCGATCGTTCGTTCGTACTCTATCTCGTTTCTTCGGAGAACGGGGCCAATCTGGAGCAGCTGGTGAGGAACGTATCGGAAATCGGGGATACCGTTCTGGAAAGCCTGGATGAACAGACTCTGAAGGCCTATCGGGCCGGCGGACAACCGCAGTTAAAGACCGTTGCCGCACAGAGCGCGGAAACGACTCAGGCTCCCGCGGCCGCCGGGCAATCCCCTGCCCGCGAGCCCGCGCAATCTGCTGCGAAGCGAAAATCCGCGGCCGTTCCCGCTGCCGGGCGCACCATCCGGGTCGATATCGGGCGGCTCGATACGCTGATGAATTTGTTCAGCGAGCTGCTGATCGACAGGGTGCGCCTGGAGCAGCTGGCCGATGAAATCCGCAGCAATGAGCTGACGGAGACGGTAGAGCATATGGCGCGGGTCAGCAGCGATCTGCAGAATATGGTCATGAAGCTCAGAATGGTGCCGGTCGATACCGTGTTCAACCGCTTTCCCCGCATGGTCCGGGATATCGCCAAAACGCTCGGGAAGAAGGTGGAGCTCGTCATCAGCGGGGCCGATACCGAGATGGACCGTACGGTCGTCGACGAAATCGGGGATCCTCTGGTACATATGCTGCGAAACTCCTGCGATCACGGCCTTGAACTGCCGGAAGAACGCGCAGCCGCCGGCAAGCCGGAAACGGGAACGATCCAGTTAAGGGCTTTCCACAGCGGAAATCACGTATTTATCGAGGTGGAAGACGATGGCCGGGGAATCAACCGGGAGAAAGTGCTAGCCACGGCCTTGAGCAAGGGAATTGTCGCTTCAGAGAAGGCGGAACGGATGACCGAGAGCGAGATCGACCAGCTGCTGTTCGCTTCCGGCTTCAGTACGGCCGATAAAATCTCCGATCTTTCCGGACGGGGCGTCGGGCTGGATGTCGTCAAGACGAAGATCGTCTCGCTGGGTGGAAACGTGGAGGTAACGACCAGGCCCGGAATCGGCACCAAATTTACCATCCAGCTCCCGCTGACCCTGTCGATCATTGCGGCGATGCTGATCCGGATCGGGGGCGAGAAGTTCGCGGTTCCGCTTGCATCCATCGTGGAAACGGCGTCTGTCGGGCAGGAGAAGATCCGTCAGGTACACGGAAATCCGATGATCGATTACCGCAGCGGTGTCATTCCGCTTTTATTTCTCGGCGATTTGTTCGAAGTTCCCGGTTACAGCCCCGCGGAAAGAGAGGAGCTGGATGTCATCGTCATCCAGAAGGGCGAGAAACTGGCAGCCGTGGCGGTGGATGAGTTCATCGGCCAGCAGGAAATCGTTCTGAAGCCGATCGGAAGCTATTTAGGAGGATTGTTCGCGATATCCGGAGCGACGATCCTCGGGGACGGCCAGGTGGCGCTGATTGTCGATACCAACGCTTTGATCCGGTAAGGGCATCAAATTATTCCATATCAAGGAGGATTGCAGCATGGAGGAAGAGCTGAAAGTGATCGTCTTCACACTGATCGACGAGGAATACGGCGTAGAGGTGGAGCAGGTGCGCACCATTGAACGGATGCTGCCGATGACCAGAGTGCCGCGTACCCCGGCGTTCGTCAAAGGTGTGATCAACCTGCGCGGCGTGGTGGTCCCGGTGATCGACCTGCGGGGCCGCTTCGGACTTCCGGAAAGGGAATATACGGATTCCTCGCGGATCATCATCGTGGCGGTAAACGGCATGGAGGTCGGGATGATCGTCGATTCCGCCAACGACGTGATTGATCTTGATGCGGGACAAATCGAATCCCCTCCGGAAGTAGCCGGCGGGATCAAGGCCAAATATTTGCGCGGCATAGCCAAAATCGGGGATGACCGGCTGCTGGTCCTGCTGAATCTGGAGGAGGTTCTGAACAAGCAGGAGATTGTCCAGCTGGAAGCTATGGGGGAATGAGCGTGAACCCGCTGAATCGTCTGGCCGATTTCCAACTGGATGTGTTAAGGGAGATCGGGAATATTGGAGCAGGGCATGCCGCCTCGGCGCTTTCCCTTCTGCTCGGCAAGCCGGTGAATCTCGGGGTGCCCAAAGTCCGCCTGATTCCCTTCGAGGAGACTTGCGACAGCGTAGGCGGGCCGGAGCAGGTCGTGGCGGCCGTGTTTTTGCGGGTATCCGGCGAAGTTTCGGGAAACCTGTTTTTTCTGCTCCGCGTGGAGGCGGCCCGGGTCATGCTGCGGAAGCTGCCGGGAATGGCGGCCGGCCCCTGCGAATCCTTTTCCGGTCTGGAATCGTCGGCGCTCGGGGAGATCGGCAATATTCTCGCCGGGTCGTACCTGTCCGCATTCGCCGATTTGACCGGCCTGAACATGCAGCCCTCCACTCCCGCGCTGCTTCTGGATATGGCCGGCGCCATCCTGGGCAGCAGTCTTGCCCAGTACGGGGAAATCGGCGAACGCGCGCTTTTGATCGATACCCGGTTTCTCAGGGGAGAGGAAGAATGGGAGGGCCATTTTATCCTTATCCCGGATCCGGATGCCTTTGATCCGATCTTCCGGTCGCTGGGAGTGCCGTTGCCATGATCCGGGAAGAGGTGGTCAAAGTTGGTATGGCGGACTTGCGGACTATTCGCGGGAGCGGCATTTTGCGGACGACCGGTCTTGGTTCGTGCGTCGGTCTCTCGCTGTACGATCCGGTATCCAAAGTAGCGGGGATGGCGCATATTATGCTGCCCAGTTCGGAATTGGCCTGGACCCCAAGCGTATCCCCGGCGAAATACGCGGATACGGCGATTCCGGAGTTGATCCGGCAAATGACGGAACTGGGGGCTCTGACCGGACGGCTTGAGGCCAAGCTGGCAGGGGGGGCGCAGATGTTTGCTTCCGTTTCCGGCGGGGATTCCCTGCGGATTGGTCCCCGGAATACGGAAACCTGCAGGCGACTGCTTCAGGAAAGACACATACCCATTTCAGGCGAGGATACAGGTGGTCATTATGGAAGAACCATTGAATTTCACTGCGGTACAGGCGTTCTTTACGTTCGCAGCGTACAGCGCGGGGTCAGGGAATTGTAGCTTATGATCGGAACATGGCGCTGGAATCTTGCAGCTGCGTCCGTTGGCGGTTTCATCACATTCTTGTTGTCCGTAACGCAAAATATCCTGCTGACGACGTTTCTTCGGACGTTGTACAGCTTTGGAATTCTGTTCGTGCTTGCGTACGGGTTCCGCTGGGTTCTCGGTACTCTCGCGGGGATCAAATCCATTCCGGAAGATGGGGGATCGGCCTCCGGGGAAGCCTCCCCCGGAACGTATATTGATCTGCTTACACCGGAGGAAAGCGGCGATTCTGCAAACGGACGCCCAGAAGCCGCGGAGGAAGGGAAGGATCATTCCGGTTTTGCCCCGTTGTCCCCTCCGCGACTGGCCAGCCGAAGCAAGCTTGCTTCGGAAACATTGGCGAAGGCGGTAAGACAGATGGCCGATGAGGAAGGAAGGTGAATCGACCCGTGATCGTTCGGGATGAAACGCAAAGCACGCGCAAGGAATGGTGGGTTCAATGGAAGCGCGGCGGAGATCTCTCCGCCAGACAATCGCTGATCGAATCCTACCTGCCCCTGGTTGAATATGTAGCCAATCGGCTTTCGGCAGGGCTGCCGAAAAAAGTTTCCAGGGACGACCTGTACAGCTACGGAGTCATGGGTCTCATTGATGCAGTGGAAAAATTCGACTATGAGCGCGGCCTGCAATTTGAAACCTACGCCTCGTGGAGAATCCGGGGAGCCGTAATCGACGGCCTCCGGCAAGGGGATTGGGCCCCCCGGTCTGTGCGGGAGAAAGCGAAGAAAATCGAAGAGGCCTATCAAACGCTTGAGCAGCACTATCTCCGCTCTGTCACCGATGCGGAGGTCAGCGCTTACCTGAGGATCAGCGAGCCGGAATTTCGGCAAATGCTGCAGGACATCTCCTGTGCCAGCGTGTGCTCGTTTGATGAGCCGATCCGGGAGGAAGAAGGCGAAACCCGGCTCTCGCTGATGATTGACGAAAAGGCGAAAAACCCCGAATATAAAGTAAACGAATTTTTTCTCAAAGAGATGCTGGCCAAGGCGATCGACCGGCTGACCGAAAAGGAACGGACCGTCGTATCCCTTTTGTATTACGAGGAATTGTCGCTGAGCGAAATCGCCGAAGTCATGGGCTTGTCCCCTTCGCGCATTTCCCAGCTGCATTCCAAGGCCATTCTCCGGCTGCGGAGCTCTTTGGGGAGATTCAAAGTCCAGCTGTTTCAGAACGGCTAATCATGGAAAAAGAGGGGTTTTCCCATGAGTACCGAACACGATCGGCCCATCGAGCGCCATCTTCAGGTGACAATTTCCGAGGACAAGCTGCGGGCGTATCTGGAGTGGAGCAGCCTGCCCGAACATTTCTCCTGCACGATTGAGGAGCTGCTTCGGCTTCTCGGAAAGCGGCAGATTGTTTACGGCATTGACTATGCGAAGCTTTCCGCTTTCGCCGCCGATCCTCCGGCTGCGGGAGGTTCTCCGCTAATGGTTGCTGCGGGACAGGCGCCCGTGGACGGAAAACCCGGATCCATCGAATATTTGTTCGGAAATCCGGAGCGGCAGCTGAAGCCGGCGGAACGGGAAGACGGGAAGGTCGACTTCAAGGAAGTTCTGCATTTGAACAACGTCAAAAAGGGGCAGCTTCTTGCCCGCAAAATTCCTCCAACCTCCGGCAAAGAAGGGCGTGCCGTCACGGGGGAACTGCTAGTGGCCAGGGATGGCCGGGAAGCGCTGTTCAAAATCGGCAAAAATGTCGTGCAGGGTCCGGAGCGGGACACGCTGTACGCGGCCATCGACGGCATGGTCGTTTTGTCCGAACGCGGGAAAATCAACGTGTTCCCTGTGTACGAGGTGAACGGGGATGTCGATTACGGTACGGGCAATATCGATTTTGTCGGCAGCGTCGTCATCCGCGGGAATGTCCGCAGCGGGTTTCGTGTCAGGGCGGAAGGGGATATCCGCGTAACCGGGGGAGTAGAGGCCGCAGAGCTGGTAGCGGGAGGATCTGTGGAAATCGCCGCCGGTATCCTCGGACAGGGAAAGGGCCGGGTCAAGGCCGGAAGAAATGTGAAGAGTTCTTTTATTCAGGAAGGCTTCGTGGAAGCCGGGGAGGATGTCCTCGTCTCCCAAAGCATTATGCATTCCACGGTTCGCGCCGGCCAAAGCATCATGTGCCAGGGGTTCAAGGGGCTGGTCGTAGGAGGAATTCTGCAGGCCGGAGAGAAAATTTCAGCCCGTACTGTCGGCAATGCCGTATCCACGGCCACCGTCCTCGAGGTCGGTGCTCTTCCGGAAGTCCGGAATGAACTGAACGGGTTGCGGGAAGAGCTGAAGAACCTGCGGGAACAGCTTGCCAAGACGGGGAAAGCGCTGGGCCTGCTCGACCAGCTGGCGGCAGCCGGACAGCTGGCGCCGGAAAAGATGGCGATGCGGATCAAATTGAATCATACCCACAAGCAAGGCACGGAAAGGGTTCTTGAAATCAGGGAACGAATCTATGAGCTGGAGCAATTGCTGGAAGGAGCCGACAGGGCTGTTGTTTCGATCGCCGCCACCATTTACGGCGGGACGAAAATCGTGATCGGGCGGTACAGCCGGATTCTCAAGGATCCCGCCATGCGTGTGCATTTTCGCCTGGAGGGCGGGGAGATTGCGATGATCGCGAATACGATATAAAGACGGGGGAATGCGGATGGACAATCTGTGGCTCTACGCCGTACTGCTGGGGCTTGCGCTGATATTCGCCTCGGGGTTTCTGCCGAAACGGGGCGCCAGCCGGGATATCGGGCATGCGGTCCGCCAGCTGGAAGGGGTTATGAACGAATTTGCCTCCGATATGGAGGAGGAAAACAGGGAATTGATTCGAATGATTGCGGATATGCGCCGCCGGCAGGAGGAGGAGCGGTCCGCACTGATCGAGCGGATTGCCGCCGCGGAAGCCAAGGCCGGCGAGGCCCGGGAGCGCGCGGAACAGCTTGCGGCCGAACTCGGGGAGCTGAAACGCCTGGCCCGGGCGGGCGGCCCGGGAAGCGAAGCGGAACCTGCCGGGGACCCGATGTTTGGAAGGGTTCCCGACCCCGGTATCAGGGAACGTTACGCCGAGATTTTGAGCCTGCACGCCGGGGGCGGGTCGGTGGAAGGAATTGCCCGCAAGCTGGCAATGGACAAGGGCGAGGTGCAGCTGATTCTGCGGCTGGCCGATCAGGAGGCCCGGGCGCATGCTTGACGGGCGAAAGCTGCTTGCGCGGGCGGGAATCGGCCTGATCGCCGCCGGCTTGCTCTATCAGGGGATTCATCTCTCGCAGCGGTCCGCCGATACCGGGAAGATGGCACGGGAAGCGGTGACGGTTTCCGCGCGGAACACCGGATCAAGCGAAGGCGGCGCATCGCCCGGGCCGGAAGCGGCGCCGGAGGCTCTCCCTCCCACAGACCGGGAAGACCCGCCGGAAGGGAAGCCCGCAGCGGTCGCTGTTTCCCCGAAGGGAACCGGGACGGTTACCGTGTCCGTCTATATACCTGCGGGGGTGACCGCAGCCGAGGCCGCCGGCCTTCTTTGCGAAAAAGGAGTCATCAAAAACGCGAAGCCGCTTGTGCAGGCGCTGAAAGACCGCAGCTTGACGGGAAGGATCCGGGCCGGAAGCTATCGGTTCGAATCGCCGGCCGCGGAGGAGCAGATTATTGCCAGGCTGACGGAGCAGCCTTGAAAGTCCCTCGATCGGATTGGGGGACTTTTTTTGTGGACAAATGGCGAAAGATTGCGATTGGAGTCATTTGTTGCATACGGAAATGGCTTGTGGTATATTTATTTTCGGTGTTGAAAACACACGCTGTGTCAATTCCGCCGAAGGTGCTTTTCCGCCCTTGGAACGGGGAAGTCTCGGCCGGAACATGCGACGTGGCGGAGGACTTGAAACCAAATGCAGAGGAGGTGTGTGAAGATGGCAGTCATCTCCATGAAACAGCTTCTCGAGGCTGGGGTACACTTCGGTCACCAAACGCGCCGCTGGAACCCGAAAATGGATCGTTACATCTTCACCGAAAGAAACGGGATTTACATTATCGATTTGCAAAAAACAGTGAAAAAGGTCGAAGAGGCGTATAATTTCGTCAAATCGATCGCCGAAGAGAACGGAACGATTCTGTTCGTAGGCACGAAGAAACAAGCGCAGGATTCGGTAGCGGAAGAAGCCGAACGCTGCGGCATGTTCTATATCAACCAGCGTTGGCTGGGCGGTACGCTGACCAACTTCCAGACGATCCAAAAACGGATCAATCGTCTGCACGAGCTGGAGAGAATGGAAGAAGACGGGACGTTCGAACTTCTTCCGAAAAAAGAAGTTATCCTGCTCCGCAAGGAGAAAGAACGTCTGGAGAAGTTCCTGGGCGGCATCAAGAACATGAAGGGCCTTCCGAGCGCCCTGTTCGTCATCGATCCGCGGAAGGAGCGCATTGCCGTTGCGGAAGCCCGCAAGCTGGGCATTCCGATCGTGGGCATCGTGGATACCAACTGCGATCCGGATGAAATCGATTATGTCATCCCCGGCAACGACGACGCCATCCGTGCCGTCAAGCTGCTGACCTCGAAAATGGCGGATGCCGTGCTTGAGGCGCACCAAGGCGAACAGACGACCGCTTGAATGCCGGTTGTTCCATACAAATGAGGATAGCAGGGGTGGTTCGAAGGCATGGGGTGCCTATCACCGCCCCTTTTTTTGAGGCATCATACCACAACTTGAGGAGGTCTATTTATGGCAGTTACCGCCGCAATGGTAAAGGAATTGAGAGAGAAAACCGGCGCCGGCATGCTTGATTGCAAGAAGGCGTTGGAAGAAGCAGGCGGAGATATGACGAAGGCTTCGGAAATTCTCCGCGAGAAAGGCCTTGCCGCAGCCGCCAATAAAGCCGGCCGCGCCGCAACGGAAGGCGTCGTGGAATCGTACATACACGCCGGCGGTCGAATTGGAGTGCTGGTCGAGGTCAACTGCGAAACCGATTTTGTGGCCAAAACCGATTCCTTCCGGGAATTCGTCAAGGATATCGCCATGCAAATCGCTGCTTCCAATCCGAAATATGTGCGCAAAGAGGAAGTTCCGCAGGAAGAACTGGACAAGGAACGCGAAATTTTGAAAAACCAGGCACTCAACGAAGGCAAGCCGGCACATATTGTAGATAAAATGGTCGAAGGCCGGCTCGGCAAATATTATGAAGAAATTTGCCTGCTTGAACAGCCTTTCATCAAAGATCCGGACAAAAAGGTTTCCACCCTTCTGAACGAAAAAATCGGTCAGATCGGCGAAAATATCTCCATCCGCCGGTTCGCCCGCTTCGAACTGGGCGAAGGCCTGGAGAAGAAACAGGACAACTTCGTCGAGGAAGTCATGGCTCAGGCCAAATTATAAGAAGCCCAAGATGGAACACCGCCCGTGTTCCATCTTTTGTAAACACAGCTATCGTTGAACGGAGGGTATAAGAATTGGAACAGCCGATCTTTAAACGTGTCATTCTGAAACTGAGCGGCGAGGCTCTGGCCGGCCAGCAGGGATTCGGGATTGATTCTGCGACCATTACTTCCGTTGCGGAACAGGTTAAAGAAGTGGTGGATCTGGGAGTCGAAGTGGCCATTGTCGTCGGGGGCGGGAACATTTGGCGCGGTATTGCCGGCAGCAAGAAGGGAATGGATCGGGCGACGGCCGATTATATGGGCATGATTGCCACGGTGATGAATTCTCTGGCCCTGCAGGACGCGCTGGAATCCACCTTTGGCGTGCCGACGAGGGTGCAAACTTCGATCGCGATGCAGCAGGTCGCCGAACCCTATATCCGCAGAAGGGCGATCCGCCATCTGGAAAAAGGCCGCGTCGTCATCTTCGCCGCCGGCACCGGCAATCCTTTCTTCTCCACAGACACGACGGCTGCCCTTCGTGCGGCGGAAATCGAGGCGGAAGTCATCCTGATGGCCAAGAACAAGGTGGACGGTGTCTATTCTGCCGATCCGGCCGTGGATCCCAAGGCTGAAAAATATGACACCCTGACCTATCTGGATGTGCTGAACAAGAACCTGGGTGTGATGGATTCCACCGCTTCCTCCTTATGCATGGACAATAACATTCCTCTGATAGTATTTTCCATTACGGAAAAAGGAAACATTAAGCGCGTGGTGCTTGGGGAAAAAATCGGAACCATTGTAAAAGGGAGTGTTTAACAAATGCCTCAATCCGTAAAAGCTGATGCCAAAGATCGAATGGAAAAGGCGATTGCCGCTTTGAAGAGAGAGCTTTCAACGCTGCGGGCGGGGCGCGCCAACCCCGCGCTACTTGACCGGGTTCAGGTGGAATATTACGGCACGATGACGCCGGTGAATCAGTTGGCCAACATCAATACGCCGGACCCCCGGACACTGGTGATTCAGCCGTGGGATAAAAGCTCCATCGGCGCCATTGAGAAAGCGATTCTGAAATCGGAGCTCGGCCTCAATCCGGCCAATGACGGCAACGTCATCCGCATTGTGATTCCGGCCTTGACGGAGGAACGCCGGACCGAGCTGGTCAAGCTGACCCGGAAATACGGCGAGGAAGCGAAGGTGGCGGTGCGCAATATCCGCCGCGACGCCAATGACGAGATCAAGAAAATGGAGAAGACGGCGGGAATGTCCGAGGATGAATCCCGTCGTCACCAGGAAGACATCCAGAAATCGACAGACAGGTTTATCGCCGAGATCGACAAGATTCTTGCCGACAAAGAAAAGGAAATCATGGAAGTGTAGCTGCCGGGATACTTCCGCTTCATGCTTCTTGGGGGGAATAGGATGATTGAACAATTTCGCAGCTTTGTTCGGGGCGGCTCGAAACCGGAAAAACTGACGATCGCAGACCTGGATTCATCCAACATTCCCGCCCATGTGGCCGTCATCATGGATGGGAACGGACGTTGGGCTACCCGCAGGGGGCTGCCCCGGGTAGCCGGACATCACACCGGGATGAAAGCCGTCAAGCGCACGGCGATTGCGGCTAGCGACGCCG
>Ga0310828_1000611_pt1 | contig 32326 bp, 33 predicted proteins | sample WT_ome_3_FD_202242 | JGI IMG/M metagenome (GOLD analysis project Ga0310828, IMG submission 202242) | Sorghum-adapted microbial communities enriched on wild type (WT) sorghum from Joint BioEnergy Institute, Emeryville, California, United... ... | reverse complement strand
TCGATTATGAATAAATACTTTTCATCTGCTAACAAATCAACTGAATACACATCAATGGATGAAATTAAAAACTTTGATGCGTTAAAAGCCGTTGTTGAAGATATGACAAAATTAAAAGACGAATTAGGGATTGAAGGGGTCTTTTCTTCTACATCTTTGGCATCCGGCGAACAATGGAGATGGACCACTCATTTAGCTAACTTACCAATATACTATGAATACAAGGATAAAAAAGCAAACTCTTTAGATAAAATTGACTTTACCTATGGAGATAATTTTAAAAATATCTTTGACTTGTACTTAAACAACTCAGCAGTAAAACCGACTTTACTTGGTAGTAAAACAACTGACGACTCCATGGCTGAATTTGCACTCGGAAAAACCGCCATGGTACAAAACGGGAACTGGGCTTGGAATCAAATTGCGGATGTTGACGGTAACGTTGTAAAAGCTGAAGATATCGGGTTCCTTCCAATATATACCGGAGTTGAAGGTGAAGAACATCAAGGTCTTGCCATCGGTACGGAAAACTACTTAGCGATTAATGCAAAAGCTTCCAAGAAAGATATTGAAGCTTCCAAGAAATTTATTGACTGGATGTTCAACTCTGAAAAAGGAAAAGACTATGTGGTAAACAAATTTGGCTTTATCCCGACATTCAACACATTTGGTGAAAATGAAATTCCAACCGATCCATTGGCACAAGCTGTTATTGCCGATATGGGAAACAAGGAAACAACACCTGTTGATTGGGTATTTACAACATTCCCAAGCGAAAATTTTAAAAATGAAGTTGGGAACTCGTTATTGCTTTACGCACAAGGCCAAGCAAAATGGGAAGACGTTGTAAAAACATTTAAGAAATCGTGGGAATCAGAAATGTCATTAAAACAATAACCCCCCCATACATTCATATAGGTCTTTCCGGGCAATTGAACCGGAAAGACCATTTTACAGATTTTTTGTTTACTAGTTTTTCGGATTTATCCTTTTAGAAGAGTGTGGTGAAAGATTATGAATAAATCATTAAAGAAATATTTCCCGATCTTTGCATTACCGACCATTGTCGCATTTGTTATCTCTTTTGTAATACCGTTTATCATGGGGCTTTATTTATCTTTTACCAAATTTAATACAGTAACAGATGCGGAATGGATTGGTTTAAAAAACTATATAACAGCATTTGCACATGATACTACCTTTTTACAATCTTTATGGTTCACCGTAAAATTTACGGTTGTGTCCGTTATTACCATTAATGTCATTGCTTTTATACTGGCCTTGCTGTTAACCGGTACCCTTAAAGGAACAAACCTTTTTCGGACGGTATTCTTTATGCCGAACTTAATTGGCGGGATTGTACTCGGGTATATTTGGTTATCCATTATTAACTCATTTCTTTACAATTTTGATTTGACAATTACTTATGATGCCAAATACGGTTTTTGGGGCCTGGTCATCATGATGAACTGGCAATTAATTGGCTATATGATGATTATTTATATTGCCGGGATTCAAAATGTACCGATTGAGCTCATTGAAGCGGCAAAAATTGACGGAGCAAGCAGATTCCAAATTTTAAGGAAAGTAACATTGCCTCTTGTTATGCCTTCTGCAACAATCTGTTTATTCCTTACTTTGACGAACTCCTTTAAACTATTTGATCAAAACTTAGCTTTAACAAACGGGGCACCGGGTGAATCCACAACGATGGTTGCCTTGGATATTTACAAAACATTCTACAGCAGGATGGGCTGGGAAGGTGTTGGTCAAGCAAAGGCGGTTATTTTCTTCCTTATTGTCGGGATCATTGCGATTACTCAAGTTGTATTAACTAGACGCAAGGAGGTCGAAAACTGATGAATCCAGCAAAGAAAAGAACCAATCGTCTTGTTATTACCATTGTTTTATTCATCCTTGCTCTAGCCTTTTTAGCACCAATTTTTTTAATTTTTATTAACTCTTTTAAAGGGAAACTTTATATTAGTGAAGACGTATTTTCCCTCCCGAATTCAAAGACCTTTGTCGGGTTGGAAAATTATATTCGCGGAATTGATACGGTCAATTTCTGGAATAGTTTTGGACTATCACTATTTATTACCGTATTTTCAGTGGCAGTTATCGTCCTCTGTACAGCGATGACAGCCTGGTATATTGTTCGTGTAAAAAATAAATTTACAAACTTCTTATATTATATGTTCGTCTTTTCGATGATTGTGCCGTTCCAAATGGTGATGTTTACATTAACTTGGTTTGCCAATCGGTTGCATTTAGATAACCCGGTCGGGATTATTATCGTTTATCTCGGATTCGGAGCCGGTCTTTCAGTATTCATGTTCACCGGATTTGTTAAGGCCATCCCGCTTGAAATTGAAGAAGCAGCAATTATTGACGGTTGCGGCCCAATCCGGACATTTTTCTTAATTGTTCTGCCAATGCTAAAACCAACCGCAGTAACAGTTGCGATTTTGAATGCCATGTGGATTTGGAATGACTATTTACTTCCATATCTATTACTTGGAACAAATTACAAAACGATTCCAATTTCCATTCAATATTTGCAAGGCTCTTACGGCAACACCGATTACGGCTCACTGATGGCATTACTTGTACTATCCATTGTGCCGGTCATCATCTTCTACCTGTCCTGTCAAAAACATGTTATTAAAAGTATTACAGCCGGTTCGGTAAAAGGATAATATTTTCACATAAACCGGGATAAACGATGGAACAGTCTTTATTCCGGTTTATTTTTATTTTTAAAAATCGCTATGTTTTGAAGTTTCATTTTACTAAGGGGTGGAAAAATATCTATATTTTGTATAGATGGCGATCCCGCCTGTAAAAAATTCACTGTTTTATTTTTTTAAATCTATCGCCTGTATACACGTACCACGTACCAATAATAACAATGGCTATTAATAGAATAAGTCCAATATTAAATAAAATTTTCATTTCAAAAAGACTGCTTAAAGCAAATAAAAGAAAGCTTAAACAAATTCCATACATCATTTTTCCCATAAATTTACAAAAAGCCACTTCGTCATATTGTTCTTTTTCACTTTCGGGCAAGTTATTGTAACCCGCAAGCAAAAATCCGCCTTTCCCCCTTGATAGAATAATAGCAAAAATCAAAAAAGGTATCATTATTATTAGATGTGCAATCGCCATCGCCATATTTTTCAGCTCCTTTAATTAAATTTTTTCTATTATTCATCACTCAACTTTCGTACTTGAAAATATATAGAACCTAATTCATTGTTATAAAAGCTGTTATTTAGACCTATAAATATCCCTAACATAGTACTTAATACGAGAAAAATACCTAAACATTTGCTATAGTTAATTTTGCAGAAACCAAATACTCAAATTGCTGCACTCAATAGTACATTTGATGGGCTTTGATTCCTTGATCCCGGCATTAGACCGCTGTACTCTGCCCGCTCTTCTCCCATGCATCATATCGCGCTTTCCATTCTATTCTTTTTTCTTTCAGGGTCATCATAAAACCTCCTGGATTCATTTCTATGAAGATTATGACCTATGAATAGAATGAGGGCTGTATTTGACGCTTACTTTTATTTTTCCTTTGCCATTAGTTTAATAGTTTCTGTATATGGCTATAGACACACTTTTCAACTAATCCATCTTACCAGTCAGAACGCCAACTTTTTATGGAAAAAGCAATGCCACTAAATCATCTACCACCTCGGAAGCGCTTTTTCCATCGATACGATATTGATAGTTTGCCCTATTATATGTTCTTCCGAAGTATTCTATATCAAGAGATATTTCTTTTAAATAATAACTTTCACTTTCTTTGGATAGTTCCACTTCAATTGGATTTGAATTATCATCATAAAACCTTATACGCTGCAATATGTTTTTTGCCCTGTCTTTTAAAACAACCGTTACCAGGCTGTCATCCTGCTTAATAATCCTCCAATAAAAATCCATTAATCCGCTTGGCGGCATAGCAATAATAAAATTATCTTCATTCTCTTCAAGAATTTTACTTAGAACAACTCTTGTCTTATTTCTATAGCTATGTTCTGTTAAGAAATCTCTTTTTAGAAATGAAATCGGACGTTTAAAATAGTTCTCAACTTCATAATCAAAGTCAAAAAAACTATAGCCTACTTTATCGGCAAACATTTTTCCTATAGTCGATTTCCCTACACAAGAAACGCCGGTAAGTATAATTTTCATCTGTTTTCCCCCAGACATACTTTTATACCTTTATTACTTAAAAACGCAAAATACATAGTACAGGCCTAGTACGTTATTTTTTTGGTAGAGTTGCGGTTAGTAACCCTTCAACAACACGTCTTCCTTTTCATATGCGGCTATGATGAATCCCTTATCCCTTATTTGAAATTATAGATACTTTAAAAGTCCGTTTAAACACAATTAATAATAAATATGTTTATTATTATCCTCCACTGTTAGTTTCTCTGTCGTCTTTTTTCTACTTATTTAATTTAGGTGTTTTTTCTTTTCGGCACAAAAACACCCCTTTAGATAATCATATCCAAAGGGGTAAAACGGTGCAACCTATTTATAAACGGTATAACTTTATTTTAAATCTACAATTATTGCTAAGTAAAAATAAAGTCATTTAATTTTGATGATCTGATGCCATATTCTTACGTCCAAAAATTGCGGCTATCTTAAATAAATAGTTGTTCAACTTTTTCACGTTCAATTCACCATTAAGACAAAATTTGAATATCCATATTTTGCAGCAACATAACTAAATCTACATTGGTTACTATTATATAGATCTTGAAGAAGGCTTTGAAATCTAATGATACCTGAAAGTTCTTTTGGGCTCACTCCTAACTCCTTAGAAATGTCCTTCTGTTTGGGAATTTATTCAGGAACCTAACACATTATCCTTCGATATAGAAAAAGCTATAAAAGAAAGGGAAACATTCGAGGCATATATAAATTTATGCTCTTCTTTTATTCAATGCAGTATACCAAGCCCTGTTCTGCTATTTTAAATTCCACAGTGTTTTTAACGATATTTTTTTAAATAACAATTCAGTAACTTAACTGGCATGGTTATCTAAGCAAGCCCAATTACAATAACTAGCATCGCAGTTACTCTTTCCGAAACAATTAGAACGATAATCATCAATAAGATTAAATTAATCAGGAATAAAAGCGTACCAAATAAATAAAGTGTAAAACATAAAAACAATAGAAATGATATATCCTATAAACACTGCGTAATTTAGTGGTTTAAACTTTTTTAATATAATACATTTTTTTGTGAATAATATAAATGCTATTATACAAGCAATTAATGCAATTGAATTTACAATACCTATAGGATAATATCCTAAATAAACTCGGCTGCTTATATAAATGAAAAATATGGCAAGATAAAAAAAGTCAATTATGCCTAGCCAAATAACCCCTTTTTTTACATTCATAGCATTCCCCTTCTTTTACTAGGTTAAAAACAATTAATAAAAATAATTAAGCGTATTTAGCATCCTCTACTTATATTTTAAACATAGTTATTATGAAGAGTAAATTACACAATTAGTAAGTAAAATGCTTCCTAAATTACATTAAAAACTGTCAACTTACACAAAAAGAACAAATTTTCGAACCAATTAATAAATATTAAAAGAATTGTGGTATTTACATGATAATTCCTTATGACATAATAAATAGGGTCATAGTAAATATTACACTAAATAAATATCGACAATTTTTCACTATATATATTTCTTTTACTTATTATTATTTAAAGATTGTTCATCATCTTTTTTTATCAATTCTCCAATTTTTGCAATTCCTAAAAAGGTAAAATACATAATTATGTATAAAATTATTTCTGTATCAGAATAGAATTGAACAATATCCATACGCGGAATCGTAAATTCCATATAAAAAATAAATAATGATAATTGAATTAGGTGAACGATGAAGTTTCCACCGTATTTATTAAACCCCGTATAATTTACGATCGCTTCCAATAAAATACTAAAAGGGATGAGTAAGAGAAATCCAGCAAGTACATTCAAAGATAATATAATTGGTCCATAAAAATTAACAAACTCGAAATTTAGAAGTAGACTTGCTAAATACTCTACACCCATCATCAAACATATAATAATAATTAAAACTATTAATATAAATAGGGGAACTAAAATAATTTTTTTCATGATCATTTAAAGCAGAACAGTGAATTGTTCTACTTCCTCCATATTTTTTAATTCTTCATTATCTAAAATAATGATAATTTCAACGGATATTCCTTGGGTTAATAAACACACGTTTGATACTGAAAAATCCTCATTTTCTCACACATAATTTTATTTTTAACTTACCATAAATAAAATTAAAAAAAATCCGTATATCCCGCCAATAAAAAATAGAAATTTTACAAAATTACTAATGGAAAATATTTTATTTCTGTGTAAAATAAGTATATATCTACATAAATGAGGGGATGAGGATGAAGCAAAAATTATGGGATGTTATTAAATTGATATCAGAAAGGAAAGAATTTGGGGAAAAGGAAATGGCATTAGCATATGAAACTCTTGACCCGGATGTTTTGTCTGTTTTACAGGATCATTTCAAAAAAGGGGTAAGCATGAGGTCTGAGAAGTGGCTATAATCGGTACTGAAGATAGTGCACGTAATTATTTACGGCAATTCATCCTTAATTATCTTTCCGGCAGCGGACTGAATCCGGAAATGCAATACTTCACAATCAAACTTTTGCATGGAAAAGGAAAAATATATAACGAAGCTGAAGACCATTTTAATTGGGGTGAATTCTCCTTCTATATAGGACAATTCATCGGGCACGAAAAGAATTTGGTTAATCAAATCGGTATTGCTGCAGGAGTTGAACTACTCCTGCTGGCGTCTGACATCATTGATGATTTAGCAGATGGTGATCGCAAAGGAGACATTCATAAAATATTGGGACAATCAAAAGCCCTTATACTTTCTAATGCATTGTTAACAGAATCTGTTTCCTTACTGCTCACTCACTCAAGCGTGCCACCCGGAAAACAGTTATTAAACGTAATTAATAACTTAAGGAATGCCTGTAATGGACAATGGAGCGATTTATCTTTTATCATTGGGGAAACCATTCCCACGGAAGAAGACTATTTTAGATTGATTGATCAAAAATCTGTCTCCTTTGTTCGCTTGATATTTAGACTATATCAAGCGAATCAAGATCCAATACTAGAAGAATTAGCAACATACATCGGTTTCTCAGGACAGCTTCAAAATGATGTAAAAGATATATTGTCAGATGAAAGTAATGATCTTATTTATAAGAAAGCAACATTGCCTTTAATAAAAGCAATAGAATATAGTGTGGAAAAGGACCAAGGCTGGCTACTGAGAAAAATAAAGAAATTGGATCCCGATTTAGCAAATCAGAAATTGTTGGATGAAATTAGATCGTACATTAGGAGTACAGGTGCTATCGACTATTGTATAGTTTTAGCCAAACTATACAATAATCGGGCCAAACAAATACTTACTCAGAATTTTCCTTTTAAGAGGGAATATGTGGAGAAAATCGTAAACCAATTAGACTAGGTGATTGACAATGCGCAAAAAAGTGTTCCTTTCCTTACTTGTGATCCTGTTTTTTGGCATTATTATTGATAGCGTTATCAAAATAAGTCATAAAAACGATTTAAATAATATTCCTTCTTATTTTGAATATTATTCTACATTTTTCCTTGGTTGCTTCTTTGTGATCGTAGCTTTCTATTGTTATTTGCAAAAGCAAAATTCCCAAGTGGTCCATAATTTTTTTTATTTAATGTATGTAACGGGACTCGCCATTTCTCTTTCCAAACCATCCAGTATGGAGCTATCATTTCCAAGGAACTTAGAGATTTTATCCGTTAGCTTTGCGCCTTATTTTCTTATGAAATTCTTTACTTGCTTTCCGGTCTCCGCAAAGCCTAAGTTTTTTTATAAAATAACATCTGCTACTTTTTGGCTGGCACTGATAATCAATGTTATTAATATTTATAAGATCATCCGACCGCATCATATTTATGCGGATATCATTCGCATTGCCGCCATTCTCAATATAATGGTAGCTGTTATAGGAAGCATCATACTCATTATCTTTCATTTAAGGTCAAATACATTATGGATTAGAAACCAGCTGTATATACTTATTTTCAGTATTTTGGTTTCTTTTGCCCCTGTCATATTTTTAAGTTTAATATCAGGAGAGATTTTTGACCATTACAGTATTCCTTATTATTATAGTCTTCATAGCATGATCGTGTTTCCTATTACTATGGCCTATTTATTAACAAAGCAAGAGATCATTGATTTCTCAGCAAGTTTTAAAAAACATATTTTTCCAATTATATCCATTGGACTCACACTAATTTTTATAAATGTTATCATTTCAATTGTATTCACCTTGAACTTTAATCAATTGGCTCTAGTAAATATTTGCGTATTATCAAGCTTATTGACATATATTTTGATACAAAAACTGCTGGAACCATATAAACGAAATCGCTGGAAGCTGAAGACAGGGGCAATCCAACGTGAGAAAAAGATTATCTTTCAACAATTGCTTGATGGAAAGCATCTCACTGTATGTGCCAAGCATATAATTGGGTTGCTTGAGAAAGTCATTGGTATTAATGATGCCTGCATTATTTGGAAAAGAGAAAGACCGATTATCCTTTATCAATCAGGAAGTTTTAATAACCGTCAAGAGTGTGATCGCATTATCGATACAATCATCATTCGAAAAAAGGAATTGGGGGAAATCATAAAAGATGACCCATATTATATCCTGCCATTAAAGGGTAGAGAAGACGTATTAGGCTGGATGGTGGTTGGGAAGAAGAAAAATTTTACGGTTATTGATAAAGAAGAATGGCTTCTTCTGGAAAAAATTCAAGAAGATGCAGTTGAATTATTTTCTAATGCACAAGCTCTTCACCAATTTGAAAAGAAACTTAGAAAGGCACAGCAAGAATCGGATATGTTTAACCATTTTAATACCATTCTCCTTCATGATTTAGAAGAAGAGCAGAGAAAGTTGTCGATTTTCTTGCACGATGAAATCCTGCAAAGTCTAATCTTTGTTAAGAATAAGCTGGAAAAGGATTATCCTGAACTTGATTCATGTTTAAAAAATGTCATTTATAACGTACGGGAAATGTGTAATCACTTGCACCCTGTTATGGTTGAGGATCTTGGTCTGGAACCCAGCTTACAGGCGCTAAAGAAGCAGTTACAATTGAATCATAATGTAGAGATTGAGCTAGACTATCAGTTGCATTTGATCATATTACCAAAAGAGCTTTCGATAAACATGTTTCGGATGATCAAAGAACTGATTCATAATGCCATCAAGCATGCTTCACCGTACAAAATAAAAGTGTCATTAACAGAATCAGAGGGAGTGATCACGATTCGGGTAGAAGATGATGGGAAAGGTTTTGAAATAGCTAATCCCGGATCAGTTATTGGGAAAAATGGGATTGGTTTAGCGACCGTTCAAAAAAGAGTGGATCTCCTTTCGGGTACGATTGATATTCGTTCAGAAAAAGATATTGGAACATTCATAACCATTACACTGCCATTTGAAGGAAGTGATCTAATTGAAGATAAAGGTGCTATTAGTTGATGACCATGTTCTTATCTTGGAGGGCTTAATACAATTATTAAAAAATGAGGAAGATATTGAAGTAGTTAATACCTTATCAGATCCAACTACTCTTTTTTCAGTTATTCAACAAACACGTCCTGATATTGTGGTGATTGACATTAGAATGAAATCATTCAATGGGATTGAAATTACGAGAAACATAGTAAAAGAATATCCACACATAAAAGTAGTCATCCTCTCCGGATATGATGATGATGAATATGTTCAAGCAGCCCGAAAAGCAGGTGCCGGTGCTTTTGTAACGAAGGAAAAGTCAAATGTCGAACTGGTAACTGCGATTAAACTATCTTACCAAGGATATCAGGTGTACCCTAGTGATATGGATGATGATTCTTCTAAAAATTTAACCCAAAAGGAACGAGAAGTACTAAAACTAATTGCTGAGGATAAAACGAATCATGAAATTGGTGAAATATTAATGATTAGTAAACGCACAGTGGAACGCCACATCTCATCCATTCTTCAAAAGCTCAATGCCGATTCTCGTGTTGGCGCCGTTGTCAATGGGCACAAGATGGGGTATCTGTCCTTTCATGAAATTGATCGTTCTTTTCGAAAATAGTTTCTTTCATTAACACTTATAAATGACTGGTACTACTATTTAGGATGGATATTTCAAATAAAAGGGATGCTCTTCGTATACGTTAAGAATGAAATACATTGCAATCAAAAAACTTTACATTTTTCGGTGAACTACGGCTCTGCTGTCGCCTAAAGCGCCAGTAGTAGCCGAGTTTTCTTTATTGGTATTTCATAGGAATTTTCATTTTTACATTTAACTAAGTTGTAAATTTATCAGATGAAATCTATTAAATAAAATGGGTATATTCCGCCAAAATATTGGCGGAATATACGAATTTTGCTTTTTTGAAATTTGTAATATAGTTAGGAATAAGAAATAGTGTTTAAAGAGCCCAAGGAACCAATAAAATATTTTCTTCAAGGATAACACCGCCGGAAAACATCTAGTTCTCATCAAAAACATAGCATTTGATTAACAGACAGATTATGAAAAAAGATTCAATTGTCGTCCAAGATTAACTAAATTCTATAATTATAGAATTACTGTTACTAGTTATTCTATGTATCTCGACTATCATGTATGACTGCCATAGTTTGCTGACCCTAATTATTTCGTTAGCAACCTGTTGCAGGGGACAGGTTCTAAATATAATTTATTAGAATAAGGAGGCAAAAAATTCAATGAAGAACAAGATATTTTCGATTAGTTTGTTTATAGCTTTAATCTTATTCATCATGTCCCCTTCAGCTTTTGCAGCAAATAAAAATTTTTCCTTCAGTGTAAATCCATCTGTAAATGGTGGGGTTGCATTTTCTGCTCCTAACCCAAAAGATGACAACGAACAAAATGCGTACATTTATACACAAAGACACAACATCTATAGTGATGGTGTATTTTGGTATGCTGTAAGGGGCTCAGCAAATTTAAACTCAACTAACTATTCTGGATATATTAGAGTAACTCCTGACAATGCTTCGAGAATAGTAAAGGGTTACAATACGTATGCCGGAAAAGGAACATCCTTATATCTTCAAGCGGACACTGATAAATATAATGTTTATGCAGAAGGATATTGGTACTCTTAAGTTTTATTATTTTAAGACCGAAACCCCTGCGTCGGTCTTTTTTAAGGAGGGTTCAAAGTTGAAAAAGATATTGTTGTTCATCGGCTGCAGTTTCGTGTTTGTCCTTAGTGCTTGCTTTCCTACAGGCAGCACAAATGATTCTCCTTCAGACACTACTAATCCTAATGATTCGAAATCGATTACTCCCGCACCTGACTTTATTGATACGGAATTAGACAAAAACTTAATCGTTCAAGCGGATGTAGTTGAACCTGCTCGTGAGCATTTAAAGATTCGAACGATTCATTTAAAAGAATTTGATCAAAAACAAATAGAGAACGTTTTCTTAAAAAATAGAACTGTGGTCAATTCCCATGAAAATAACAACGAATACTTTCCCAATTACAAAGATCAAACTATTGAATTTGAGGATGGATCTTATGTAAGAAAGGAATTAGGAAAATTAATTTTTAATGATATTTTTTATCAAGAACGTTTTTACGATGCTGTTATAAGCGACTTATCTTTTTTTATTCGATCTGACATAAAAGATGTCTTTCAAAAGGACAGTCTTGACAATATCGATAAAAATCAAGCGATTGAAACTGTGAAGAACATAGTCAAAGAGTTAGGCATTTCGTCATTAGGAAATGCTGAAGTTTATGCGCTTGACTTGGAAGGATTATCAAGTCAATGGGAAGATTTCCCGACAAAGAGCGGCGAATCCCCTCGCAAATGGGAAAAAGAGGATGAAGCTTATCTTGTTGCATTTCCTGTCGTTTATGACAATGTTCGCATCACAACGAAAGGATATGTAAACGAAGCAAATGCTATTCCGGCTATCGGTAGCCGCATTATGGGAGTGGTCAATAAAAACGGCTTAATTCATTTAACTTGTACAGGAATTTATGAAGTAGGCAAAACCGTAAAAGAGAACATTACAGCCATTTCCGTAGACTCCGCCCTCGAAATCGTTAAAAACAAATATAAGGATGTTTTGCTAACAGATCCGATACGTATTTCCCATATTGCTTTAGAATATGTCCCAACTGTTTCGAACAACGATGGAGTGGCCTATCAATTGGTTCCGGCTTGGGTGTTTACTGCCCACCAAAAGACCACCTATAACGATCCGAAAAAAGGAGCATTTGAGGATGACTCAGAATTTACAATTATTATCAACGCAGAAACAGGAAAAGAAATACGGATTGGTGGTGAACAATAAGTCATGCGAAGACGAGCTTTTATTATGTCCACAAAGCAAGTACTCTCTTCCCCGGTTTTTTATTTATCTATTCTAGCAGTTACAGTACTAAGTTTTTTTAGTGTTTGGAATGATTTAACAGAAACAGTCGGTAAAGGAGGGAGTGTTGTATATTTCTTCGAGCTATTTTTAGGACTAACGATGTTTAAAAAACTAACTGTATTATTTGCGGCTCTCCCTTATGTATCAAGTTTTTGCAGTGATTGGAAATATCAATATATAAAACCGGTAGTAATCCGGACCGGGGTAAAAAGATATACTTGGTCAAAAATTTTTACTTGCTTTCTAAGTGGTCTCTTAACGGTTTTTTGCGGACTCCTTCTATTTTTATTCATGTTATCGTTAAAGATGCCGCTTTTCCCAACGGAGCATATCGAGAATATTGTCGGTCCACCTTATTCACCTTTAATAGAGGGAAATTTTCCGATCCTCTATTTAATACTTAAAAGTTTTGTTTTCAGCATGGCAGCAGCTTTATGGGCAGTTGTCGGCCTAACAGTCTCTGCCTTTATTCCAAGTCATTTTGTGGCAATTGCGACTCCTGTAATTGCCAGCTATGTTTTAGAAGAACTTACATCGATTTTTCCTAAATGGCTAAATCTGTATCGCTTGACAAGAAGTGCTGATGTTCTTCAACAAGGTCCACTGGTCAGTTTTTTATATTTCTGTTTTATCTTTTTGCTGTTTGCTGCTTTAGCCGGATTTTTATTTGATTACCAGGTAAGGAGGCGAATCCGTAATGAAGTTGTTTAATCAAGCCCGTTGTGTTTGCTTTCAAAACCTGCGAAAGTGGCGAACAAATTATCGAGTATGGGTAATCGCCATTATATTGATTATTTTAACCCATTATCACACAATGGAGATTGTTGAATTTAGTAGACAAATTGATATGGAAGTGTCGCCTTGGCTGTTTCCTTTTCTTTTTTCACAAAAATATGTAAAACTCTTATTTTTATTCCCTTTGCTGTTACTTTTTTGTGATGCCCCTTTTATTGATGAAAATCAACCGTATGTAATTGCACGTAGTGGTCGGACTGCATGGAGCATTGGGCAAATTAGTTATATTGTAATCGGTTCAGCACTTTATTTTCTCTTTTTAATAATTCTTACAATTATCATCAATCTGTTTCATATGCAATTTACTCTAGAATGGGGAAAAGTACTTGGGACGTTAGCGAATACGAATGCCGGTCAAATAGCCGGGATAAAAATGGTTATTAGTCGAACGATCACACATTATTTTACTCCTATTCAAGCGATGTGGTTTGCTTTTCTGCTTTCTTGGTTAGCCGGTGTTTTTTTGGGGTTGTTAATATATGTAGTCAATTCGTTATCCAATACAAGAATTTTCGGTGTGTTAGCTGCTTCCTTTTTTCTCGTGTTTGATGCTACGATTACCGACTATTATGAACTTTACCGTTTTTCTCCCGTCTCCTGGAGCAGTATTGATCGGATCGATATTGAAGGATTAACACAAATGCCCTCAATTACCTATATTTACATAGGCTTTGCTGTTCTTATTATCGGGTTGATTCTATCTGCCATATTCATTAATCGGAAACAATCGATTAATGTATTGCCGCCTATTTAGGTAAATAGAACTTGGGCGAGTGTCAAGCTTTGGAGACGTAGCAATACTTGAGCTTAAAAATTTTCCACTACGTCGAATTCGTATTTTTGCCGGAAATTTATACATTCACAGCATTTAAGAAAGGAGCTTAATAATAATGGAAGCCGCCATTAAGGTTGAAAATATAACAAAGAAGTTTGGCGAGACTACGGTTTTGGATGGTATCTCCCTTACATTTGAGAAAAATAAAATTCATGGGTTAATCGGTAGAAATGGTTCAGGCAAGACTATGTTACTAAAATGTATTTGCGGGTTTGTCATACCAACTGCCGGAACTATTTACGTAAATGGCATGCAAATCGGTAAAGATCTGGATGTCCCGGAAAGTGTTGGAATTATTATCGAAGCACCCGGTTTTTTGCCCAATTATGACGGATATACAAATTTAAAATTTTTGGCCGCTATCAATAATATCATTTCAAAGGAACAGATCTATGCGGTAATTGAAAAAGTCGGACTGGATCCGAAGAGTAAACGACCTGTCGGTAAATATTCATTAGGGATGCGTCAAAGACTTGGAATTGCCCAGGCTTTAATGGAAGACCCGGATATACTTATCCTCGATGAACCAATGAATGGTTTGGATAATCAAGGTGTTGCCGATATTCGCAAGCTGTTACTTGAGCTTCGAAATCAGGGGAAAACGATTATTCTAGCCAGTCATGGAAAGGAAGATATTGAAATTCTCTGTGATACCGTACATGAATTGGATCACGGAAAAGTGATTAACTCGATTTCAAAAACAAAATAAACCATATTTCAATTACAGATTTTTCGAGTGAGAAAGCGTATTTTTTCGTAGATTGGATGAAAATGTGGTCGGATAAGGAGTACCGCTAAAAATTACAAGATATGTGGTACTTCAAGTATCCGAAAGTATTACGTAATGGTTGGTAATGATGTTGAAGTTTTTTGAATAAACTGATATAATTTTTATAGAATGAAAGTGGATAAACAAAGGCAACTGTATCATTTTTTAATGGGTATATTAGTATTTCCTCGGTATCTATGGGCACGTGCTGGTATAGAAAAATGCTATAGATCGTTTGGGGTACACGATTTGTAATGAGTTAAAGACGATTGCTGTTTTAACGTATCATCAAGGCCGCACTAAATAGCATTGTTCTTCGGTATTACCGGACCAGCAGTTGTTCCACTTATTCATGCAGCATATCCAGCAAACTGTCTTTGGTTTTTAAATAATTATATTCACATTGAAGGAGGAATGAAGAATGGCAGTCAGGTTAAAGGATTTTTATTTTTCGTATATTTTTTTAGGGAGTTCCATTATGCTTTTTTCGTTCAGTTTTTTAAATTATTCAAATCCAATAATGACAACTGTCTTATTTTTATTGCTCGTCAATCTAACATGTTTTACCAATGAGTATCTTGTCATTAAGTATTTTCAAAAGCATGAACAAAAAGGCCGAAATAAAGGATATATCCTATTTGTTACAATTCAACTCCTTTATACGATTGGAATATTTCTTGTCTTTAAATTTCTCTTTACGTGACTAAAAAATATGTTTCCGCAGGCACGACCCATACTTGCCTTGCTTTTTTTTTGCAAAAATTAAGGCGTAATCTTTTATGGCATCCGTAACCATCTTTACCAAAGTTGATTTTTCCGCTACTATTAGCTCCAATAATCTTTAAGCAATTTGAAAACTCAATCCCTTGGACCGTTGTTTGCTTTTCATACCCTACACTTAATCCCTCAAATTCATTCCCTTAAAAAAATTAAATTTATAATTGAAAATGATTATCATTATCATGTATTATACTATTAGAAATAATTTTTGCCTTATCATCATTTTTATGTCTTCAACCAAAAATATATACGAAAACCAGCTTTGTTTTTATGAGATACGGAGGCTGTGGGTGATAGACTAGTTGCAACTGAGCGAGCCATTGCTTTATTGAAAGGAACCTTTTTACCGGGAATTTATCAAAAAAGATTTCATAAACAGAATGACAGGGGGATGGGCATGACAGAAATGTTTGATGTGACCATAATTGGCGGTGGACCTGCCGGCTTGTATTCAGCCTTTTATAGTGGATTACGGGGGATGAAAACAAAATTAATTGAATCCCAACCAAAGCTCGGTGGGAAAGTTTTACTCTATCCGGAAAAAATGATTTGGGACGTTGGGGGACAGCCGCCAGTACCAGGTCATACTTTCGCGAAACAATTGGTAGACCAAGCGCTCACGTTTGAACCAACTGTTTGCCTGGACACAAAGGTGGAATATGTTGAAAAAACGGCAGACAACCATTTCCTTATTACAACAAATCATGGAGAAGTACACGAGACGAAATCGATTATATTGGCTGTCGGTGGCGGAATTATTCATCCAAAACGGTTAGATTGTCCCGGGGCAGAGAATTTTGAAGGAGATACTTTGCATTATACTGTGCCATCATTAAAACTTTTTTATCAAAAAACAGTGGTTGTCTCCGGTGGGGGAAATGGGGCTATTGACTGGGCGGTTGAACTGTTAGATATTGCCAAACATGTAATTGTTGTCTATAGACAAGAGGATTTTCCAGCACATGAAGCACAAGTTGAACTGTTGCGAAAAAGGAATGCCACTATTTTACTGAATTCAACAATTGAGACATTGGTTCCCCATGATCATCGAAATAAAATAAAACAAGTTGTTGTTAAAAATGTGGTAACCGAGGAAAGGAATGTAATTGACACCGATCATCTGATTGTCAGTCACGGCTTTGACCGGGAAGATTCGCTGCAATTTGCAAGTTCTATCCAACTACGAAAGAAGGATGAATATTTTTATGAAGCTTCACCGACTTGTTCAACGTCCGTACCGGGAATTTTTGCCGCAGGAGATATTATTAACTATGACGGGAAAGTTCATTTACTCGTCGGCGCCTTCCAAGATGCCGTCAATGCAGTGAATAGTGCAAAACAATATATTGACCCGCTCGCTGAAAAAATCGCAATGGTGTCATCCCATAATGAAAAGTTCCGAGAAAAAAATAAGCAATTACTTGAAATCGAATTAAAATTATAAAAAGGTAGAAGAAGGGCCAGGGGCAAACCCCATAGCCCTTCTTCTAAACCTTTAAATTAGGAAGTATACTATGGGTTGTTAATCATTATTCTATCATTCATCAAAAGGGTGTGGTCAAATTATGAAACTATTACAATTCTTCAAAGAAAATACAGTACGTTTAGGTGTGGCGACAGAATTAGGGATTTTAGACGTTACGGAGGCGGGGAAAAAATATAACGTATCCGTACCGGGCAGTCTTCAAGAATTACTTTTAGCTGAAGATGGTATGAAAACAGTGAAATCGGTAACGAGTCGTGCATTAGAGGTGAGAACGAGCGAATTATTCCTTTCTAAAGAAGAAATTCACTATGCACCGGTCGTGACGAATCCGGAAAAAATTGTCTGTGTCGGATTAAATTATATTGACCATGCAAAGGAATCAAAGATGGACATCCCAACTTCACCAGTGTTATTTAGTAAATTTAACAACGCGTTATCTGCGCATTTAGATGACATCCCTATTCCTGAGGGAGCAAAGCAAATAGACTATGAGGCAGAGCTCGTTATAGTCATGGGTAAGAAAGCAAAAAATGTATTCAAAGAGGAAGCGTTGTCTTATGTATTCGGCTACACGATTGGCAATGATGTCTCCGCTCGTGACTTACAATTTCGAACAGGGCAATGGTTATTGGGAAAAAGTCCGGACGGCTTTGCCCCTGTTGGTCCATTTGTCGTGACAAGTGATGAAATAGATCCAAACAATCTAAATATTGAATGTCGTATTAATGGAGAGATCCGCCAAAAAGCAAATACCAAGGATATGATTTTTGATTGTGCAACATTAGTAAGTTATGTTTCAACATATATGACATTGAAACCGGGTGATCTTATTTTTACCGGAACTCCGGATGGTGTCATTCTTGGATATTCGAAAGATCAGCAAGTATGGCTGAAACCAGGAGATGAAATGATTGTATCCATTGATAAATTAGGGGAATTAAAAAATATCATAAAGTAAATTTCCACCGTGGGGGTTTTCCTCATCCCCCACGGATGTTTTTTGCCTCAGAATAGCGAATATCGCAAGCTCCTCGATAGAAAATTTTATCCTGTTATACTTTCCGATAATAAATAAGCATACACCAGTTTTTCTGTGTTTTGTATTGATGAAATATGAGTTCGTTCAAAGGCGTGAGAGGAGTCGATACCCGGACCAATTAAACCATGGACAATATCAAAACCGCTCCGGATGGCGGCTGATGCATCGGAACCGTAATACGGGTAAATATCTAACTGATAATCAATTTGATGTTGTTTCGCCAGTTCAACAAGATGTTTTCTTAATTTCACATTGTAAGGACCACTCGCATCTTTCACACAGATGGAAACCGTATATTCATCTGTCGACTGTCCGTCACCCATGGCCCCCATATCAACCGCCAAGTATTCCACTGTTTCCGGTGTAATATTGGAGTTGCCGCCATAGCCGATTTCTTCATTATTTGAAATCAAAAAATGGGTCGTATACGGCAACTTGATTTGATTGTTCACTATGTATTCAATCGTCTTCATTAAAATCGCAACACTTGCTTTATCATCTAAGTGACGGGATTTAATATAGCCGGATTCCGTTATTTGAACCCGCGGATCAAATGAAACAAAGTCCCCCACTTCAATACCAAGCGCCCGAACTTCATCGGCATTGGTCACTTTTTCATCGATACGCACTTCTATATTTTGCTGATTACGTTCTGCTGTTTTCGCATCTTTATAAACATGAACAGATTGTTGATGCATTAAAATCGTGCCGGTATAAACTTTTCCGGAAGCCGTCTCAATCTCGCAATATTCCCCTTCAATCGAATTCCACGCAAAGCCGCCGATCAAGTCTAAGCGGAGTCGCCCATTGCTTTTGATTTCCTTTACCATCGCACCTAATGTATCAACATGAGCGGTCAACATTCGGTGCTTCGTGTCATTTTTCCCTTTTAATGTCGCAATAAGACCGCCTTTCCGATTCCTGTATGTATCAACCCCTAAACTTTTGAAAAAGTCTTCCACAAATCCGATTACTTTCTCTGTATTACCGGACGGGCTCGGGATGGAGACAAGCTTTTGAATCAGCTCCATTGTTTCTTTACTGTTTGGTTCATAGGACATAACAAAGAACTTCCTTTCATTTCTGGCTTATAATTATATTTAAACACATTCGCAAAAAACTTACAGACTTTTTTATACGTTAAGAATGGATAAAATTCCAAAAAAGATGAAATTTGCTTGTTGCAGGTACTTTTATGACTAAGTATAACCGTCACCGTTCTAGCTACTATATCTTGAAATTTTGTTTTGAGAACTTTACGTATTAGTATCAGCGTAACTACGCCCTGCTCTCTTCTAAAGGCTTGGCTGTCGCAGAATATTGTTTATAAAATTACCCTTGATAGATTTCGCAACCAAGGGCAGATTTTTTTATAAAAATGTAGATAAAACAAGAGTTATCACATTCATTGCCACATGGGTCATCATATGGGCAATCATTGCTGTTTCCAAATTGTTCTTCCAGTATAACCAGCCGAAAACAATACCGCCTAGTCCATTAAGCACAAGCATACGAATCCAAACAATAAGTGTCATGTCGGTAATCGCTGCAGTGGCACCATAGTGACCGAGCGCAAATAACAAGGAACTGATAACGATGGCGATAATATAAACACCATGACTCGGCTGATGCTTAGCTCTTTGAAACACTTTCCACAAAAGGAAAGTGACCAAACTCATAAAACCAAACCGCAATAGCAATTCCTCAACAACACCACCGTATAGAATGGCTGATATGAACGGTAAAATTGAAGGCGGTTGTACCGGGCCGGTAAAAACGTCCGGTAAAAAAGGACGTAACAAAAGGTCAAACCCGATAAATAGCACACCCAGTAGTCCACCACTAACCAATGCAGGTTTCCATCCTATTTTCGAATGGACATTAGGATGAAGAATAATAGAAACAAAACCTACCTTATCGGCAATAAAGTAACCAATGATTAATGCAATTAATAATAATATAAACGGATTCAATAATGACATGAAGGCCAACGTTTCTACCGACATCCCTGAATCAACCGGCAATTTATCCATTTGTGTTTCGATTGCCGCTTTCTGTACGGGATAAATGGTAAAAATGGCCACAATCCCAATAAACAAATAACCAAATAGCCCATATAGCCGTTTTGATTTATCCATATTATTCTTCCCCCTTTTATGATGCAAAAACCGCAATAAGTATTGGAATGAGAAGAATCAATGTTAGAAAGATCCATGAAGTTGGTCGGGCAAAATTATTTGTCCAGCCGCTCCCAAACCGTTTTTCGACCCAAACAGCCGGATCATCCGGGTTAAAGTAAAAGACACCAAGTTTCCAATATCGGTCATCGTCGCGGTTCATTATCTCTCCGGTTTTACGATTCGTCACGTTTACGCGGCTGCCTCCTTGCCCCGTCACAATTGACAATACGCCTGCACCAATGACAATCACGCCAACAACAACCATCGTAATTATAAATGACAAGAACGGATCAATCGGATAAACAAAGGAAGCTTGTGGCAAGGTGAACAACAAAACCATCATCGTACCGCTAATAATTGTAAATAATGACCAACGTCGGCGAAATATTATATTTTGTTTAATCGATTCTTCTGGATTGGCCGGGTCCATTTGTTGTTTGCTGCGGCCAATGATTATATTGATAAAAACAAATAACCCGAGCATAAACAATTGAATGAGCGGAAACAGAAGAACTGCCCGATAGGATTTGTCCGCCCAATTGTCAACCACGCCATCCAATGTATAATGCATAGGTAGTTTTTCGGGCATCCGGTCATAATTCCAAAACGTCCAAAGAAAACTAAAAATCGTAATAATTAACGGTAATAAAAACCAACCGTTTGAATAGGTTAATTTTTTATTATAAAACGAAAGATCCACGGCAACGACTTCTTTTTTCTTACTCTTCCAGTTTTCCTTTTCCTTCAATTCTTTCATTTTTTTATGAAATTGATAATAAATAATGAAAGCCACTAAAATATAAACAAATACTCCCACCGTGAACAAAATGGTCCATAAAAAGTCTGTCGTAAAAACAGCAGCAATCCCCAGAATCACGAGGATAAGAACACCGGCTAATCCGGATTGAAATGCATATTTTTTTCGGAATCCGGCAATGGATGGATGTTGATACACGTCTGACGGAATTGTAATACCGAAACTCTCTGTTTTTCTTGTAATATAAGGTGTGATCGCTGTAATTAGGACAAGCGGTAAAAAAATCAGCAACATACTAATGTAAATCATCATGCTCTCCTCCTTTTTGGATTTCTTCATAAACTTCTTGGATAAGCTTCATAAGTTCTTCCTTGTTCATCCCCCGACAAACTGACTCGCTTATGAGAGGTCTCAAGTTTTCCCGCACATTTGCCAAGTAATTTTCATCAACAGAGGGCATTCCATCGGGATTAATGACAACCCCTTTTTGCCGATGAATTTGAATAAATCCATCTTGTTTTAACAGTTGGTAGGCTTTGTTAACGGTATGCATATTTACGCCAAGATCTTGAGCAAATGTACGAACGGACGGCAACGGATCACCCGGTCTCAGCTGTTTCGAAGCAATCCCTTCAATTATTTTGTTCCTCAGCTGGATATAGATCGGTGATTCTGATTGTAAATCTAATGAGATAATCACCACTTTCACTTCCTCTGTTTTACTTGTTTTATCTGTTATACTAATTATAGAACACATATATAAAAAATACAATGATTTTTTTGAATGAAAAAAGCGAACAGGTGCCGGCACAAAATTGAAAAAGTTTTTTGCTTATTCTTTCCTGTTTCATATTGTTTTAAAGCGCGAAAATTCTTTCACGCACCGAATCGCTTATGAATGTAATTTTTTTCGGCCGTATTGTATAATATAGAAGACTTTCTAATCTATTTGCTTTTTTCTAATTTCGTATTTTAGAGAAGCACACCATCTGTTAGGCAGAGGGGTATTTTATTTGTCATGTAAGGAGGGCACTGAAAAACTTGCACAATATTTATAGTAGGGAAATTTAGTTGAGGTATTTGACAAATTAGCTTATGGATACTTTTGCGCTTTTCAGTGGGTTTCTTTTCAGCATGGTTTTAAAAAAATTTTAACTTAATGGGGGAAATGAACGTGAATCAAATTTCAACAACACATTTGTTGGATACGTTTTCGGAAGTTTTTCCGGAAGATACATCGATTGCCATTGCAGATTCGCGTACTTTTATTTATTATAAGCCGAGTCCTGTCATTGATTTACAAATTAAACCGGGGGATCAAGTAAAGCAAGGCAGTGCGACGTATAAGGCATTTTCTTTAAGAAGGAGTATATTTTCATATATTGATAGCAGCGTATTTGGCGTTTCATATTTCGGCTTGTCGGTGCCTATTTTTAATAACGGAAAACCGGTAAATTGTATTACGGCCATTTTCCCAATGCGGAAAAATTATTCATTACCTGCATTTTTTACCGTGAAAAATGAGGATTGCTGGTACCCGGTTGCCGTATCCGATATTCTTTATTTAGAGGCGGAAAACCGAAAAGCAAAAATTATCACAGAACAAATTAAAGGCTATCATAAGTTTAATCTATCAGAAATTGAATATTTATTACCGAGTGAATATTTTATTCGTTGTCATCGGTCTTTTATTGTGAATGTGCGAGCTATTGCGGAAATTCAACCGGATTTTCATTCAACATTTTTACTCATTATGAAAAACGGAGATCGCATTCCTGTCAGCCAATCTTATGCCAGTTACTTCCGAAAGCAGTTAATGTTTTAGAGATGAACGTTTCTACGTCAATTAATACTGTTTTAATAATGAATATAGTTGTTTTATTCAAGAGATAAGGAAAAACCCCTCTCATCCAAATAAAATATATTCAAACTGGGCAAAGAGGGGATAAAATTATGGAGAAAGGTTATCGTGCAATTCCTGAGTTTCTCCAAGAACGGGTTGTTTCTGCGGAAGAAGCGGCTACTTGGATTGAAAACGGGATGACATTGGGGTTAAGTGGATTTACTCGTGCCGGTGATGCTAAAGCGGTTCCACATGCCTTGGTTGAAAGGGCGAAAAGGGATCCACTTAAAGTAAACGTTTACACCGGTGCTTCATTAGGTTCCGATGTTGATACATTGATGGCGGAAAACGGAATGATTTTAAAAAGATTGCCGTTCCAAGCCGATAAAATGATGCGAACCAAGATTAATCAAGGGGAATTATTGTTTGTTGACCAGCATTTATCTCATACAGCCGAACTGATACGGGCTGATGTTTTACCAAAAGTCGATTATGCAATTATTGAAGCCGTTGCAATTACCGGGGATGGGATGATTATACCGACAACATCGGTTGGTAACTCTACAATTTTTGCAGAAAAAGCAGATCACGTGATTGTTGAATTAAATGAAACCGCACCCAAAGAATTAATCGGTGTCCACGACATATACAGTGTCGGAAAACAAGGGGAAAGATCACCAATTCCGTTGACCAAAGCAACTGACCGAATTGGTTCGATCGGCATACGGGTGGATTTGTCTAAAATTAAGGGGATTGTGGTAACAAAGCTTGCTGACTCCCCATCTACCATTGTTCCTCCTGATGAAGAAACACAAATCATGGCCAATCACTTATTAACATTTTTACGGAAAGAAATTGAAGCAGGACGTTTGACAAAAAAATTGGCGCCGCTTCAATCGGGAATCGGTTCGGTAGCTAATGCGGTTCTGCACGGCATGTTAGATTCTGAATTCACTGATCTTGAAGTTTACTCGGAAGTATTACAGGATGCTGTATTTGACTTGATCGATGCGGGCAAGGTTACATTTGCCTCCGCTTGTTCCATTACCTTGTCTGAAGAAAAAGGCAGAGAGGTTTTTCAAAATTTCGATAAATACCGAGATAAATTGATATTGCGTCCACAAGAAATTTCCAATCATCCTGAAATTATTCGCAGACTCGGGCTCATTTCCATTAATACGGCACTCGAAGTCGATATTTACGGGAATGTCAATTCAACCCATGTATCGGGTTCAAAAATGATGAACGGGATTGGCGGTTCCGGAGACTTTGCCCGGAATGCAAGACTAGCTATTTTTGTCACCAAGTCGATTGCAAAAGGCGGAAACATATCGAGTATTGTTCCTTTCGTATCTCATGTCGATCATACCGAACATGATGTAGATGTGATCATTACCGAACAAGGTTATGTTGACTTGCGCGGGCTGGCCCCGACTGAACGGGCACCGCTAATTATTGAGCATTGTGCGCATCCAATGTATAAACAACAGTTGCTTGATTATTATCATGAGGCATTGGCTAATGGTGGCCAAACACCACATATTTTAGAAAAAGCCTTCTCATGGCATGTCAATCTTGCAAAAACCGGAACCATGTTGGAAAAAGTGCCACAAGAGCAATATTAGAAATTATTTAAATGTAGGCCTTATCAAACGCTAAAACAAGCGAACATTATTGTTTTACAAGAACAATATTAGGAATTATTTAAAATTAAGCCTGGTATTATACCTGGTCATACCTTCCTTCAACCTCTCATCCATATTGAAGGAAGGTTTTTTTATACGTTCAAAAATTTTAAACTCCACTTGATACGGGAAATTTTATTTTTTAAAGTATAAGTGTGGTTTGAAAACATTCTTTTTCTTATCCCCAAAGATGCACCAAAAATAAAATGTGGAGATTTAAACGTTTTTGATAGTAGCTTTGGGATGATGGCAGAAAAAGAATAATGGTATAATATACGAAAAGTGTTGGACGGTTAGGTGATGACATGGGCTTTGATCGAGTGGATGAATTGAAAAAGAAACTGGATGAACATGGACCGCTTGACCCTGCACTTGCTGAAAAATTGCGTGAGGTTTATCGAGTGGAGTGGACCTATCATTCCAATGCGATTGAAGGAAATACATTAACCTTATTAGAAACAAAAATTGTTCTTGAAGGATTGACTGTTGGAAATGGGAAAAGTTTAAAAGAACATATTGAAGCGGTAAATCATGCAGAAGCAATTGACTATTTGGAAGATGTCGTTTCCAAGAATGAACCGCTCACCGAACAGTTACTAAAGCATATCCACTACCTCGTGATAAAAAATATTGATAATCAAAATGCCGGTCAATACCGTAAGAGAAATGTTAGGATATCTGGTAGCCAGCATGTACCCCCTGACTTTCTAACAGTGCAAGATGAAATGGAAAAATTGATGAAATGGTATGATGAAAATAAATCCGTTCTTCACCCTGTAGAGTTGGCCGCAATTTTTCATCACCGGTTTGTCTATATTCATCCTTTTATTGATGGGAATGGTCGGACAGGTCGGTTGTTAATGAATTTTATTTTAATGCAGAACGGGTATCCACCGGCTATCATCAAATCAAAACCAGAAAATCGGTTGGTGTATTATGAAACTTTAGAAGAAGCTAGTGTTCATAGACGAACAGAGCCATTTGTAAAATTAGTTGCAAAATGTGTGGAGGAAAGTTTATTAGACTATCTTCACGCATTGGGAGTTGAATAGTTGTAGTTAGAGAATGTTGGTATGGATATTGTAAAAATTTGTAAAAGGGCAAAAACGATAGTAAAAGGATACAGGATATATCAATAAATTTTATATCCAGGAACAAAGTTTTTACGGATCTGCTCTCGCCTAAAAGTTCGTACCCTCAAGATTTTTTTATAAATTTTGATTGTTGTGTTAATATGGTTTTCAAATGGTGAAAGGTGGATGGCAATGAATAGAAATGAAATAGAAAGAAAAATTGAAGAATTGAAAAGTGATTATATCCGCATTCAAGGGGATATGGAAAAACTGGAGTCGCTCGGCAAGAACGGCAATGTCGCCTATTCGGAAAAACTGCTCGAAGAAATTGAATTAGAATTAAAGCAGCTAAGGGAGATGCTAAATTCAGCAGTATAGAAAACAAATAGTAAATGACTTAAAAAGAAAATATACTGCGTTCCCCTCGTTAATGCTAGGGATTTGGAAATTTCTATTTTGATAACAGAGAGTTTATTAATTTAGTGAATAAAGTTTATGAGGGAGTTAAGTGTTTCGAATTATATAACAAAGGGAATATTGCTTTTCCTGGCGGGCATTGATTTAGTGTACCGGATGGTTATTCTACTGGTGGTTCTGGTATCCTTTTATTTCTGTATAGATTGAATAATGTAACCATAGACCTTTATATTTATTATTTCTTGCTTGATCATTTCAATTATTGATTATGGTGTGACTATGAAAAAGTTATCCTTAAACAAGATACTAGATAATAGTAATTTATTAGTAAGCAGTATTGGCGTTTCATCAATTGGTGATACAGTATTTAATATCACTATAATGTGGTTTATTTATCAAGAAACTCAATCAGCCATAAGTACATCAATAATTGGTGTGCTTTGGCATTTAACATCTATCTTTATTAGTCCATTTGCAGGGACTTTCGTGGATCGTCATACTCCAAACAGGGTATTGTTATGGTCTTATTTCACATCAGGACTAATATGTATATTATTAGTTCTTGGTTATATAATTCTTGAATATAGGGATTTGGTTATATATTGTTCAGTTTTCCTGTTAAATTCTATTAACACATTTATTATGCCAGCCAAGAATCGAACTTTAGGAAAAATAGTTCAAAAAGAAAAAATACCACAGGTCAATGGATTAATAGTTTCAGTAAACCAAATATCCGATATTATTGGAAATTCAATAAGTGGTTTGCTAATTGGAATTTTGGGGTTTGCTGGAAGTATTTTATTTGATTCAATCACATTTTTTATTGCTTCCCTGCTCATTAGTAATTTAAAAATGAAAATATTAGATAAAAATCAAAATATAACAAGCTATGCAGAAACTAATCAATATAAAGGGAACTATAAAAAAGATTTAATTGATGGTATCAAATTTATTTTACGACATAGAACAATGGGTAAACTTGTTCTATTAGTATTACTTATAAATATATCTTCTTTAGTAGGTCCACTTTATATTATACTTGTTAATGAGCAATTTAAAGGGGGACCTACCGAGTATGGAATATTACAAATATTCGGTGCCCTGGGAAGTATAATAGGGGGATTATCCATAAAATATTTTAATAAACTAATTTCCCCTGGAAAAGGTCTTTTTGTTTCTTGGATAATAGCAGGAATCTTAATGGCGTTTCTTTCCGTAACTTCATTAATGATTGTAGGATATATAATATTCTTTTTTTACTGTTTCTTTTTAGTAATGGGTAATATCATCTTCTCATCGTTAAAGATAGTTCTAGTTGAGGATAAGTACAGAGGAAGAATAGAAGGTGTTACTTACAGTTTATCCTCTATGTTAATTCCTTTGTCCACATTATTAGGAGGAATCCTAGCAGAATATACTAATGTTTCAATAGTTTTTACATTTTCTGGACTATGGATAGTATTAGTTGGGATTATTTTCCTTTTTGATAAAGAGCTTAAACAACTAAAACATTTTCAAAATTAATTTTTTTGAAACCCATCAAATAAAATGAGATAGGGCTCTCCTTTTGAACAGTATTGAGTCTTAGTCTCTTTTTTTATTTTTTTTACATTTTATAAGCTAGAATAAACTATCAAATAGGGTATGAAAAAAATCATATATTCAACAATAAAATTGGAAAATTCAACAGTAAAAGGGCATGTATTCAACAGCATCCCCCGTTATTTAATAGTAGTGTACGTGCGATCAACAGTAACCTAACCAATTTCAACAGTGTAACCGTCAAGTAGAAATGAGCAGTTATTAATAAATAAGATTTCAGCAATTTTGTCCACCCTTCCATTTCTATTAAAAAAATGCCCATTACTGCTATATTTTTAACTAGGATAATGATTTTTAGTAGTGATAGAGGTTTAGGAAAGGTGGACAAATTTGAAATGTACATGAAGATTAGTCATCTATTAGAACAAGGTTTTACATAAGCAACCATAGCCAAAATGTTGGGTATTTCAAGACCTACTCTATATCGCTATCTGAAAAAAATCCTAAGAAAATGGCAGAATGGGTGTTCACTCAGCAGTCCCTAATTAGGGGCTGCTGAACGAATCACATGCAGAAAGTCGTTCGAAAAATCAACCATTGAATTCGTTCACTGAAAAAATGGCACAAAAGAACCTTTAGCCTCCGCTCAAGGTTCATGACTAAGAATTGTAGGCAAACTACGGTTTCACTTGTTTCTTCTAGGCATACTCGAATAAGACCCAGACCATAACTACGCTTGCCTGTGCCGAATTTGCCTTCTACTTCATTTCGTTCAGAGGCATCTATTTTTGCTAGCTGTTTTTGGATGTAGTCTTCCTCCTTGGAAGGGCGTCCAAGTCTTGGACTTCTTAGTCGAATTCCACGCTCCTTACAATATTTCAGGTTATCTCGCGTTCGATAGATTTTATCTGCGAGAACAGCTTCCGGATAATATCCATAACGTTTCCGGTAGTTCTCAACCGATTCTTGTAGTGTGAGCCCTTCGTTGAAATTGTCCCATGACAGATGTTCAACCATTGCATAGCCATTTACTACGCTGATGGCAACCTTAGAGCCAAATTCAACATTTGCTTTTGCTTTGCCTCGGACGATGGGACGTACATGTGGCTGAGACATGCTAACAATCCGATCGTCAATCCGGTGCGTCTTTGTCTGGTACATTTCTTTTTGTTGCCGGTAGAGTTCTTGAATAACCAAAAGTTGTCTGTATTCATATTTGCTCAATAAGGATAATGAGCTTTCCGCTGTCAACTGTTGGACAATTTCAAGGTTTCTTTTTACATATCTTAATTGTTTGCCGACAGCCTTGCGCATCTTTTTTTGAACTGATATTTCGTTGCTTTGCGATCGATAGGTATTCTTTTCGTGCTCGTTTTCGATAGGTCCGTGGCTTTTTTCGAGTTCCTTTCAATGGCTCATGCAAGACATCAATGATATGCTCTAGTTTTTCACGTGCTTCGTTCAATAGTTTAAAATCGGTGGGGTAGGAAATATCAGCCTGTGCACAAGTTGCATCTAGAATCAGTTTTCCACGATTTTCTTTTGTATCGGAAACATTGTTATCTGTTTGGGTATTATTGACAGAAGAGTCGTTACCTTCATCATTGTCTTGATTGTCCGTTTGATTCTGCTCTTCCATGACTATCCATTCATTGACTTCATTAATGATCTCAGGACCGAGTCGTTTTCGAAAATGGGTCATTAACGAATGATGAAACGGAGCTTTTTCTTGGAATGAAGGAAGCCCTATGAAATATTGAAGATATAAATTTTACATAATCTGATTAACGGTCTCTCGGTCACTCAATCCTAAACGTTGTTGAATGATGAGGGAGCCAAGTGCAACCCTAACAGAAAGTGCTTGTTCACCTTTCATAGAGTTCTTAAAGCTCTCTGCGTACTTTTCTTCTGCTTTCACCAAGGAATGATTTCGGCTAAACGGACCCAACGATTATCTTTATTCAGCTTTCCACCAAAAGGGAGAAAGAAATCATCGACAAATGTTAGTTGATTTTGGCTTTTTTGAAACATCTTAATAACCTCCAAGTGCAAGGTTTTTAAAAATTTTTTAGTAAAATCCTTACACTTTATATTCGACAAAAAGCTCGAAAAGCCTTCTCCTATTTGGTTTTTTTGTTTGTTCAACAGCCTCTAATTAGGTCTACAGCACTATTTTTTCGACAATATATTGAATGTTTAATATTATTTTTATTATAATACTATTGATCAAAAACAAAGAAGGGGGAAGAGTATGAAAAAATTATTAATTATTTTTCTATCATTTTTAATTTTTTCATCATCGTTTTCAGGGGTCAATGTCAAAGCACAGACAAACAATAGTGGGGAAAATAGCTTTCAAGTTTTAACCTTCCAAGATGTGGTAACAAAATTTTCTGATAAGATATATTTAAAAGCAGAGGACGATGGAAAAACTCAACGTGTAACTAGGCGAGAATTTGACAATCTAAAGGAACTCGTAAGAGAAAAATTCAAAAATAGTAGGAAGAAAAAACTCTATTTAATAAAGAACCTGTTAACCCCAATGGGTTTTTAGAAAGTAACAGTCAAAAGTACTCTCAAGTTAAAGCAGATGTAGGGGTAAAAAATACTGGTGCGAACTATCTTGAAGTTGCCAGGGATATAGTTCTAAATCCAAGTAATCGAACCATAACCCTCTCATTAACTATTTCTGACATGATTGGCGAACCACCAGTCATAGTTGTAGCAGGTAGCAATTTGTATAATAGCAAGGAACCGTATGGTGCATTCTATCAAGTTTTTGATACCTATGTTGAATGGACTGGGTTGGAAATATTTGTTGGACAAACTTACTCTAAGTCATATACTGTTTCTGAAACTAACTATTGGATGGTTTCTACTACTGCAGTGTCCGGCTGGTTAGGGTCTGTTCCAAAATCACATACTTTACGAGATGGACCTTTCTTAACCAATAGTATAGCAGCACCATATCCGATTATATTAAATAAGCATAATGGTAAGTATATGCCACATCCTGCAAGAGCGGATTATGCTTGGTTACCTCCTGAAGATAGAGTACCTAGGGATGCAGAACCTTATAGGGCTAACTATATTAAGCAATATATTGATACTTATGGTGATCCAAAATGGGATTGGTCACTTCTTGATATTCATCATGTAAGACCGTTAGAATATGGTGGTAATCACGATTTTAATAACTTATTTGCACTTCCTCGTGAAATGCACCAGAGAGAAGTTACACCGTGGTGGACTAATTATTAATTTAGGGATGTGTCTATGTGGGTAATCAATCAATAATTTCTTTAACAATTAATGGATTAAAACAAAGATTAGATAAAGACAACAGCTTAGTTATACAAAAGAATAAAGGTTTTGTTATAAAGGTTAAATGTCTATTTAATGACCCCGCCTCAACCGAAGATATAACATCTTTCGAAAATGAGACCCGTTGGAAAATTCCAAGCGATCTTTGTAATTTTCTACTAATTCACAACGGTGGTTTAATCTTTGAAAGTGAATATGGTGGAGGATTGCATCTATATAGTTTAGATGAAATGAAGTCAAATTATTTACCACATATGCCTGAATTTTGCTATCCTATAGGTTATTATGAAGGCGAGTATTTATTCGCTGATTCTAGAAAATGTTTAAATAATGAATTAGAATACCTTTTTTGGGATAACTCTGCTTCACCATTCGATAAATGGGTGAATCTAGAGTCAAATTTTGAACTCTGGTTGGACAGGTTTATTGTTTCTCAAGGCTCTCATTTTTGGGAATGGCGTGGGTACAATAATAAAAAATATTATAATCTTTGAAATAAGACATAGAAACATTACCCTTTTAAATAAATAACAATAATGGGTTTTTTGAACAACTCAGATACATTACCTGTTTCACTAACATGGGCGGTTGATTTGAATTTAAAAAGGATTAACCGCCTTTTTCTCTAAAGTTTTTAATGTAGTCAAGCAAGGATATAATTAAATCAATTCCATTTATTGGGAATAATTAATATAATAAGAAATATGTTATAAATACTATTTTATCTCTTCAAGAGTTCAAAATTTTCTTTAATAATTTGTAAGGTGATTATTTTGTAGAATAATATTGGAAACATTTATAAGTTGAAACGAATTGAGTATATAATAATTCAGGAAAATTTATGCAAGGGTATATGTTCTACAGCATTTTTAAGTAGGATTAAAACATTTGACTTGAAACAAACTTAGAAATTACTATATGACCGATTAGGTTTAGAATTTAAAAAACTTATAAAAATAGCCCACCCTGCGAATTCAACAGTAGTGCTCGTGTAATCAACAGTAAACTAGCCAAATTTAACAGCATGACCCCGCTATTCAACAGTACACCCACCTTATTCAACAGTAGAATTAGGTAATTCAACAGTAGACCCTACTAATTCAACAGCAACCCCCGCGAATTCAACAGCAACACCCCATTATTCAACAGTAACCCCCGTGAATTCAACAGCTCAAAAGTTCAGACCCGACAGTGCCGGGCGCACG
>Ga0310828_1000600_pt1 | contig 32784 bp, 30 predicted proteins | sample WT_ome_3_FD_202242 | JGI IMG/M metagenome (GOLD analysis project Ga0310828, IMG submission 202242) | Sorghum-adapted microbial communities enriched on wild type (WT) sorghum from Joint BioEnergy Institute, Emeryville, California, United... ... | reverse complement strand
TGAAAGCGGCAAGTATCATGTTTGGTACGGTTCCGATCCTCCTGGCCTATCCGTGGCTCCAGAAATACTTTGTATCCGGCATTATGATTGGTGCTGTCAAAGGTTGATATAGATACGTGAAACGGGTGACTTGATCCCGTTCGCGAATTTATATACATCATTTGCAATGATCAAATTGACAAAAGGAGAGGTCTATTTTGAAGGCAAAAGCGCATAAATTGATCAGTATTCCTTTGGCAGCGCTAACCATTGCGTCAACATTGGCCGCTTGCCAGAGCGATTCGTCGGGGGCACAAAGCGGTGGGCAAAAGGATTCCGCAACGGGTGCGAAAGAGCATCGGACCTTGACGGTCGAAGTTTTCGACAGAGGCAAACCCGGGCAGCCCGATTTGAACAATAACTTCTGGACCCGGTATATCAATGATCATTTCGGAAAGCAATTCAATGTCACAGTAAATTTTGTTCCGGTTCCCAGAGCCCAGGAAGTGGACAAGCTGAACGTATTGATGGCGGCCGGCCAGGCTCCGGACATTGTCTTCACCTACAACAAGGGCGTTGTTTACAATTATGTGCAGCAGGGCGGTCTGGCGGAACTGGACTCGGCTCTCAAACAGTACGGCCCCACCCTTACCAAGTATCTTGGCGACGATGTATTAAAATACGGAAAATTTAACGGCAAGCAGTATGCAATTCCGGGAAAGAGAACGGTTCTCGCCGGAAACAATACCTTTATTCGCAAAGACTGGCTCGATAAACTGGGTCTTCCTGTTCCTACCACACCGGAACAGTTTTATAACACCATGGTCGCATTCAAAGAGAAGAATCCCGGAAATGTAGACGGAGTGATTCCTTTCGGATATTCCCTGCAGCCTGCTTACCCCGGGTTGGGCTATATACCGGAAGCCTTCAAGCCATCCAACCTGACCGAAGAACAGTTTGCCACCCTTCAGCCGCAACCAATCTGGATGTCGAACTGGAATCTGCCGGGGTATGATAAAGCTGTTCAATACATGAACAAAATGTATAATGCGGGCCTGATTAGTCCGAATTTCGCCACGGACAAGGACGGAAAGCTGCTCGATGCCGACATTTCCAATGGAAAAGTCGGGGCGTTTATGACCAACTGGGATGGGCCCTATAGAACAGCTCCCGGTACCTTGACCAACCTTAAAAAGAATGTTCCTGGCGCAGAGCTGATTCCTATCGATCCATGGCAAAATGATGCGGGCAAGCATCCCAAGAACGGGTACAGCCCGAATGGGATGTATATCATGATCCCCAAATCAAGCAAGAATGTTGATCTTGCCGTTCAATATCTCAACTGGATGGCCGACCCGCAAGTGACCCTCTTCCTGCAGAACGGACAGGAGGGCGTGGACTACAATATGGTCAACGGTATTCCGAAACAGACAGGAACGACCAATTCCGGCGACAAGATGATGACCGTTGCCAACAATCTTGACTATGATTTGCTTTCAAACGGCATCGAACTGGGGGATCCGCAAAAAAACGCAGCAGCAATATCTGCAGGGTATCCCGGCTTTGAGAAGGAAGTGGAGAATGCGTTAAAGGTAAGCATGACCGACTATTATTCCCTGTACTACTATGAGTTGCCAAACGCAGCCGATGCGAAATACAATTCCACGCTAACGAATCTCTCGGCTCAAATGCTTGCAAAATTAATCGTTGCCAAACCGGCTGAATTCGATAACCTGTACAAGACGCTGGTGCAACAATACATGGACCAGGGCGGCAAGGCGGTTCAAGACGAGTATGTAAAGAATTACAAGGCCCAGAATGGAAAAAAATAGGGCTTTATGCTGCCGGGTCCCAAATAGTTCAAAGCTGGAAATCCGCCGGTTCCCCATGATCTGGGGAACCGGTTCCGCTAATGAACAAGGTACAAAAGCGGCGGCCCATCCTTCGAGGGAAGAAGAAACTTTCGCCTGCCGAATAAGGAATAGAAAAAGTTCGAAATTCCGACCGGACGGCTCCTTGAACTTTGCCAACGCTTTGTTATACTAGTATAACTAGTGTCGCCGGGAGGGAGACGAAACAATGAACAAAAAACTGGAAACTGCGCGGGATTCGAAAGGACTGATCCGGGATTATGTCTACGACACTCTCAAAAGAGAAATCATGGAACTGAAGCTGGAGCCCGGCCGCTTCATCTCGGAGAAAGATGTTATCGAGATGCTTCAGGTCAGCCGGACGCCGATTCGCGAGGCGCTGGTCAAGTTATCCCAGGAAGGGCTGATCGAGACCATTCCCCAAAAAGGTTCTTTCATCTCGCTGATTGATCTGGAGCTTGTGGAAGAGTCCCGGTTTGTGCGCGAGACGCTGGAGAAGGCGATCGTGCGGCAAGCGTGCCGGCTGCTCAGCTCGGAGCAAGTGCTGCAGCTGCAAAATCTGATTTCGCTGCAGGAGCTGTGCGTCAGAGAGAAAAACTTCGAGCGGTTGTTCGATTTGGACGAGGAATTTCATCAAACGATCGTTGTCGGCTGCGGAAAGACGAGAACCTGGGGGATGCTTCAGCAGCTGAACACGCACTATAACCGGATTCGTTTTCTGCGGCTGGCTGTGAATTACGATTGGGAAATCATTCTGTCGGAGCATCGCGAAATCACCCGCGCGATCAGGGAAAAAGAAGCGGACGCCGCGGAACAAGCGATGTCAGAGCATTTGAGAAGAGTCATTTTTGAAAAGGAAGAGCTGCTGCAGAAATACCCGTCCTTTTTCAAATGACCACGACTTGCGTATGAATGATCGAATTTTAGGCACGCTATACCTGAGAACGGAAGGGAGGGGTTGCCATCCGAAGCGTCCTGAATATACTTCTGTCGGTTGGGCTTATCCTGCCGCTCGCCGGTCTGGCGGCGGAACCGGTTGTCGGCGCCAGGGCGGATTCCCCGGCATCTTTGGGAACCGCAGCACCGGGGAATCCGCCGGTAACCCCGTTGTCCCCGGGATTGTGGCCTTTCGCCGATGTTTTGCTGGACGCCGGACATGGAGGGGTGGACGGGGGAACCTCACATGGCGACATTCTGGAGAAGGACATCAACCTGGCGGTGGCCAAAAAGCTGTATTCACAGCTGCGGAAGCGGAAATACCGGGTTATCCTGAACCGCAATGCCGACTATGCTTTAAGTGAGGAAAACCACTGGCTGAAGACGTATTCCCGTCACCGGAAGGACCTGGCCCAGCGAAAGCTGCCGACAGAGGAGCTGCCGGTTCGCATCATGATCAGTCTCCACGCGAACTGGTCGCGCGACCCGTCGGAACGCGGGCCGCTTGTGCTCTACCAGAGGGGAAGCCCGGAAAGCAAAACGCTGGCTGAATGCCTGCAGAACAAACTAAACTCCCTGTACGGAACCAGGCAAAGCCCGGCAGCGGGAAAAACCTATTACTTGCTGAACCGGGTGCAATGCCCGACGGTAATTGTCGAGATGGGATTTCTCAGCAATGCGGAGGATCGGAAAATGCTTACCGGCCCGCGCCATCAGCTGCAGCTAGCGGAAGCGATGGCCGCGGGGATTGGCGAATATCTCCAATTGCGGCAGCGTGGATAAGAGGGAGGACCGGGCTTCGGTTTCCCTCTCCGCTAACGCTGTGCAAAAAGTGGCGGATTTTTGATGATTTTTTGAACAAATTTTGAACAAAATCCCGTTTGCTGTGCTATAATAAAAAAAATACGTTTTGGGAGTGTTCGGTATGAACCGCAAACCGGGAGCGCCACGGAAAACCATTGGCCGGACGGACCCTGCAGGGGCGCAGGCATCCAGGCTCATGCAGTGGATAGCCTGGCTGATGATCGCGATTGGAGCGGGTCTGATCGCTGCAAATGCAAGCGATTTCGGTGACCGGGATCTGGGTTCGATGGTCGGGGTTGGTTTTGTGATCGCGGGCATGCTCATCTTTGGGGCAGGCATGTTTGTCCATCTCCTCGATTCCGAATTCAGGCAAGGCCCGCGAACGGATCCGTAAATTATACGGCACTCAGATTACAGGGCAAACCCTTCAGGCGAAGATACCGTCCCGAAGGGTTTTTTCATGCGGACCGCCGCAGGAAAATGGAGGTGTTCTCCAGGCCGGAAAGCGGTCTTCCCGATATTCATCTTTTCAACAGGCCCGGCGGAAGAAAGATTCCGCCGGGCCTGTTTTTGCGGCAAAAAATGACTCTTGAACATTTCGTGATCAAATTTTAACGGAAATCAGGCAAATCTTTGTCGTTTTTGAAAACAGGAGGTTCAATTTTCAGGTGTTCTGCTATGATGATTTCGAAAGTTATTCCTTCAAGCGATTGCCGAAAGAGAAAGGAAAATCATCATGGGAAAAAGTAAACGGCTGAATCGCTCCCTCCTGGTGATGGTGTTCGCTCTGGCGACCATCATGCTGGCGGGCTGCGACAAAAATCAATTTATTGTCTTGAATCCGCAAGGTCCGGTCGCCGAGACGCAGCAGCGACTGATCATTCTTTCCATGATTCTATGCGCCATTGTGGTGATCCCGGTGCTGATCATTCTAGCCTTCATCGTATGGCGTTACCGGGACCGCCCGGACAACCGGGCGCCCTATCGCCCCGACTGGCACGACAGCAAGCTTCTGGAGACGGTATGGTGGGGGATTCCGATTCTCATCATCGGCATTCTGGGAGCGTACACCGCGAGAGATACGTTCGCTTTGGCCAAACCGCCGGTAACAGATGCGAAGCCGATTACGATTCAGGTAACTTCCCTGGACTGGAAATGGCTTTTTCAATATCCCGATCAGGGGATTGCGACCGTCAATTATGTGGAAATACCGGCAGGGGTCCCGATCCATTTTCAATTGACCTCGGATGCGCCGATGAATTCCTTCTGGATTCCCCAGCTTGGAGGCCAGGAGTACACCATGCCCGGCATGGCCATGCAGCTTTGGCTTCAGGCCGACAAGCCCGGAGAATATTACGGAACGGGGGCCAATTTCTCCGGGGAACAATTCGCCCACATGCGCTTCCAGGTGGTGGCGAAGCCGCAGGCGGATTTCGAAAGCTGGGTCCGGCAGGTCAAGCGGACATCTCCGGCACTGACCGAACAGGGTTATCAGGAATTGGCCAAACCGGGAACATCGGAGGCGGTAACTTATTCTTCGTATCCGCAGGGATTGTTCGATGAAATCGTCAAGAAGAACGGCGGAATCTACATGATGAATCACGGCCATCCCGCCGAACCGCTTCCGGGGACCGGACACCCCATGGACGGAATGAATCATGAACATTGAATAAAGCAAAAGGGAAGAGGAATTTCATATGATAGAGAACCTGAAAACATTCGCATCTTCTTTCTTTGTGACCGGCGACCCGCTGATTTACGGGGCGGACGTCGCCATCGTCCTGACCATGGCGGCCATTCTCTTTATTCTCACGTACTTCAGGAAGTGGGGCTGGCTTTGGCGGGAATGGCTGACGACGGTTGATCACAAAAAAATCGGCATTATGTACCTGATCGCTTCGCTGCTCATGCTGTTCCGCGGCGGGGTGGACGCGCTGCTCATGCGTCTTCAGCTGGCGATGCCCCATATGCAGTTCCTGCAGGCGGATCACTACAATGAGATTTTTACCACGCACGGCACCATTATGATACTGTTCATGGCCATGCCAATGATGTTCGCCTTGTTCAACATTGTCGTGCCCCTGCAGCTTGGCGCGCGCGATGTCGCTTATCCGTATCTGAACGCGCTCAGCTTCTGGCTCTTCTTCTTCGGCGCCATGCTGTTCAACCTGTCGTTCGTTATCGGGGGGTCCCCGGATGCCGGCTGGCTCAGCTATCCGCCGCTTTCGGAATTGTCGGGCAGTCCGGGCGTCGGGCAGAACTTCTATATCTGGGGGATCCAGATCTCGGGGATCGGGAGCCTGGCCACGGGGATCAACTTCCTGGTCACCATTCTCAAAATGCGTGCGCCAGGCATGTCCCTGATGAAAATGCCGATGTTCTGCTGGTCGGTGCTGGGCAGCTGTTTGACCATCATCTTCGCTTTTCCGATCCTGACCATTACCCTGGCGCTGCTGTTCATTGACCGCTTTCTGGGCGCCCACTTCTTCACCATGCTCCAGGGCGGCAATCCGATGATGTACGTCAATCTGATCTGGATGTGGGGCCATCCGGAAGTGTATATCGTAGTCCTGCCGGCTTTCGGAATCTACTCCGAGGTGGTCAGCACCTTTTGCCGGAAAAAGCTGTTCGGCTACAAGTCCATGGTGTTTGCCATCATGATCATCAGCATTCTTTCCTTCTTTACCTGGGTGCATCACTTCTTTACGATGGGTGCCGGGGCCGACGTCAATACGTTCTTTGCCATTGCGACCATGGCGATCGGGATACCGACCGGGGTCAAAGTGTTCAACTGGCTGTTCACCATGTTCCGCGGCCGGATCCGCATGGATACGCCAATGCTGTGGACGATTGCCTTCATTCCCTGCTTTGTCGTCGGGGGAGCGACCGGCGTTATGCTGTCGGTGGCTCCGGCCGACTATCAGTACCACAACAGTTATTTTCTGATCGCGCATTTCCATCAGGTGCTGATCGGAGGCGTCGTCTTCGGCTACCTGGCGGGAATTTACTACTGGTGGCCGAAAATGTTCGGCTTCAAGCTGAATGAGCGGCTGGGCAAATGGGCCTTCTGGCTGTGGAACATCGGCTTTTATGTCTGCTTCATGCCGCAGTATGCGCTCGGCTTCATGGGGATGACCCGCCGGGTGTACACCTACGGATGGGACATGGGCTGGGCCCCTTACAATTTGGTTTCCACGATCGGGGCCTTTCTGATGGGGGCCGGCTTTATCTTCCAGGTGCTGCAGATCAGCTACAGCATCAAATACGGGGAACGCGACCGCACCGGCGACCCGTGGAACGGGCGCACTCTGGAATGGTCGATTCCGTCGCCGGCGCCGCTGTATAACTTTGCGACCGTGCCGCGGGTTGACAGCCAGGATGCCTGGTGGGAGATCAAGCAGGCGAAAGAGCAAGGCACCTTCAAGCCGGTACCCGTCAGGCTGGAGCCGATTCATATGCCGAAAAACTCGGCGATCCCCTTCATCATGTCCATCTGCTGGTTCATTGCCGGCTTCGGCTTCGTCTTCAGCTGGATCTGGATGGCCGTCATCGGGCTGATCGGCGTCGGGGCCTGCCTGCTGGCGCGTTCCTTCCAATACGATACCGATTACTATATTCCGGTGGAGGAAATCGAACGCACCGAAGCTTCAATAAGGGGGGCAGTGTAATATGCAGCAAGCGGCAGCTCTTGCAGAGCATCATCATGAAGACCACGAAGCCCTGAAAATATTGGGATTCTGGATATTTCTCGTCACCGACTGCCTCCTGTTCGGGACATTGTTTGCAACGTATGTCGTTCTGCGCAACCATACGGACGGAGGTCCGGTCGGCAAGGAACTGTTCGAGGTTCCCGGTTTCGTCGCCGAAACGTTCATTTTGCTGACCAGCAGTTTCACCAGCGGTCTGGCGACACTAGCCATGAACGCAGGGAAGAAAAAAGCCCTGATCGGCTGGATGGCGGTTACCGCTCTGCTCGGTCTGGCCTTCGTTGTACTGGAAGTGAACGAATTCGCCAAGATGGCATCGGAGGGAGCGACGATCTCCCGCAGCGCGTTCCTGTCGGCGTTCTTCACCCTCGTCGGCACACACGGGCTTCACGTCTCCATCGGTCTGATCTGGATGGCCGGTTTGATGATTCAATTGGCCCAGCGCGGGCTCACGGCAGTCACGCGGCGAAAGGTGACGGTGATCGGTCTGTATTGGCACTTCCTGGACATCATCTGGATTTTTCTCTTCACGGTAGTGTATCTGATGGGGGTGATGTAGCATGCATCAGGAGTCGCATACCCGGGAAGCCCACGGTTCCGTCAAGTCGTATGTGGCCGGATTTGTTCTGTCGATTGTCCTGACGATCCTTCCGCTTTTGTCCGTTCTGAATCATTGGCTGGACGGAGGGGCGCTGATCCTCTTCATCATCGTCATGGCCGTTTTGCAGCTGCTCGTCCAATTGTTCTTCTTCATGCATATCAAGGAAGGCGAGAAGCCGAAATACAATGTCATGACCCTGATTCTGGGATTGTTCATTGTCTTCGTGATCGTCGCCGGATCCATGTGGATCATGTCCTTCAACTCGGTCGTTCAGTAAGTCGTCCGGCCGCCGTCTTCAGCCGGCCGAGCCTGAAAAATCTGCCTTCCGCGGTTTGCGGGAGGCAGATTTTTTGTGCGGGGTCCCAATGCTTCCCAAAAGCCCGGCCGTCTGGCCGCGGGCTCACCGGTTCGGGTATAATGAAGGCGTACAAACATTGGAGGAAGGCGTATGCGCATGGACATGCTGATTATCGCCGACGATTTGACCGGGGCCTCCGATACCGGGGTGCAGCTGGCCGCCAGAGGCTGGAGGACCCGCGTCATTCTTGACCCGGAATCGGCAGAGGCGGAGGAAGCCGCGGGGAACGCGGATGTCGTGGTGATCGACACCGACAGCCGGGCGGCAGGGGCGAAGGAGGCTTACGGAATCGTACGGGATGCGTTTCGGAAGCTGCGGGGGCGCCGGCCGTTGTTTTGCTATAAAAAGGTCGATTCCACCCTGCGCGGCAACCTGGGTGCAGAGATTGACGCCCTGCTGGATGAAGGAGATTTCGATTTTGCCGCGGTGGCCCCCGCTTTCCCGAAGATCGGCAGGACGACCGTAAACGGCGTTCACTACGTGCACGGAAAACTGGTGCGGGAAACGGAAGCGGGACGGGATCCGAAGACGCCGGTCAACGAGTCGGTACTCGCCTGCCTGCTTGAGGCCCAATCGTCCCGCAAGGCGGGGGGAGTGCCTCTGGGCCTGATCCGGTCGGGCCCGGATGCCGTTCGCCGGAAGATACGGCAGCTGCTGGCGGAGGACCGTCCGCTCGTGGTGTTCGACGCGGAGACGGACGAAGACCTGGCCCGGATTATCGAGGCCGCTGCGGAAGCCGGCCGCGTGCTGTGGGTGGGCTCCGCGGGCCTGGCCGAGGTGCTTGCCGGGCGGCTGGACGCGACCCGCCGGGGCCCGGCCGCAGATGCGGGGATTCGCCCCTCCGGCAAGCCGGTGCTGCTGGTGGCGGGGAGCCTCTCCCGGGTGACCCGGGAACAGGTGGAGACGTACGCCCGCGCTCCCGGCACTGTATTGGTGCGGCTGGATCCCCGGGCCGCCGCCGCTTCCGGGGCTGCCTGGCAGGCCGAAGTCGCCGCCTGCGCGGCGCGGACAGCGGCAGCGCTGCGTTCAGGCTGCGATACGGCGCTCGCCGCGGGAACTTCGCCCGCAGAGGCCGAGGCGGCCCGGGCGGCCGGAGAAGCCAGAGGTCTCCGCGGAACCGCCGTCTCCGGTCTGATCGCGGAAGCGCTTGGCGAAGCGGCGGCCCGGGCAATCCGCGGGGTGCCGCTACAGGGGCTCATCCTGACGGGCGGCGATACGGCCAAGGCGGTATGCCGCCGGCTCGGTGTCCATGGCGTGCGGCTGCTTCGCGAGCTGGAGCCCGGTGTTCCGCTCGGCCGGCTGTCCGGACCGGACGAAATTTATGCTGTGACCAAAGCGGGCGCCTTCGGCACCCCGGACACGCTGATCAAGGCGAAGCGGGCCTTGAAAGGAGAGATGGATTCATGAGTCGACCAATCATCGGCATAACGATGGGGGACGGAGCGGGGGTCGGCCCCGAGATTATTCTCAAGGCGCTGCGCGATCCCGCGGTTTCCAAAGCCGGGCGCCTGCTCGTGATCGGAGATGCCAAGCGGCTGGAGCAAGCGAAAAGGGTGGTCGGCTCCGGCCTGGAAATCCGGGCGGTATCCGATCCGGAGGAAGCTCTTTTCGCTTATCCGGGGATCGACTGTCTGGACCTCGACCTGCTGCCGGAGGACCTTCCCTTCGGCCGGATCTCCGCGGAAGCGGGAAATGCCGCGTTCCAGTATCTGAAGAAAGCGATCGAGCTGGCGAACGCCGGAAGCATTGACGCGATCTGCACGGCTCCCCTGAACAAGGAAGCGCTGCACAAGGGCGGGCACAAGTATCCCGGCCACACTGAAATTTTGGCGGATTTGACGGGAACGGAAGAGGTAGCGATGATGCTGAGCGCCCCGAAGCTGAGAGTCATCCATGTGACCACCCACGTGGGCCTGATCGATGCGGTCCGAAAGATCAACCCGCAGCGGGTGTACAACGTCATCCGCATGGCTGACGAGACGCTGCGGAAATCGGGGATCGCCGCGCCGAAAATCGCCGTCTGCGGAATCAATCCCCATGCCGGGGAGAACGGCCTGTTCGGCTATGGCGAAGAGGAGGAGAAGATCGTTCCGGCCGTGGAACGGGCCCGCGGGGAAGGCATTGACGTTCGGGGGCCGCTGCCGGCCGACACGCTGTTTTACCGGGCGACCCGCGGCGATTTTGACATGGTCGTGGCGATGTACCACGACCAGGGTCACGGGCCGGTCAAGGTGCTCGGACTGGATGCCGGCGTGAACATCACGGTCGGTCTGCCGATCATCCGCACCAGCGTGGATCACGGGACGGCCTTTGACATTGCCGGGCGGGGAATCGCCGATGAGAAGAGCATGAAGGAGGCGATCCGGCAGGCGATCGAGCTGGCGCCCGGGCGCGGCTGAAGCCGGGCGGTACGCAGCCGGACAAGCTTCCCGGCAGAAGAGGGTCCGGTCCGGCTATCGCCTGGTTGGCCGGTTTCCGCCCTATTCCCGGGGAATTACAGAAAATATCCAAAGTTTGTCTGCTTCTTCTTGACAAGATGGAGAAGGAAATTGCCAATTCGAAGCGAATGTTATTTAGCAAGACCGGATTTCGCACTGTTTGCACTTTGGAAGCAGCATACGCCATTGCTTTTTCGAGGGAAGCAGCATACATATAGGGAGGGATTTGCATGCAGTACCACTTTTACGTAGGCAATGACAACGGCAACAGCGAGCACGACTTGATTATCGACGGCAGATTGATTCAGCAGCCGAATGTAAATTGTCGGGTGGACGAGCTTCCGTGGAGCGAGGAGCAGGCGCCGGAAAGCTTTATCAAGAATCTGCAGGAACAGCTGGTGGTTACCATAGATTCCCCCTCTGCCCGGCCCGGCATGTACTATGTCGGCAAGTTCGCCCTGGAAAGCGGGGAGATCCTCGACAACCTGCAGATCGGTATCGACCAGAAGTGCGATATGGACTTGCCCATCGTCAACACCTTGGCCCAGATCGCGGCGGCCGCCGTTCAGAAGGCCTACGAGGAAGAGAAGCTCATTCCCGAAATGATCAACGTGGACGTGGATATGGTTACGGCGCTGCCGGTAACCCAGCATACCGATGAAACCTCGGCCAAATTCGAAAGACGCTTTATGAACGGGACCCATAACGTGACGGTTCACCTGGGCAAGCAGCGGGTGGCCGTAAAGATCGTTTTCGAGTTTACCAAGGTGGTTCCGGAGGCGACGCCCGTTATCTTCACGCTGCAAAAGGATGCGGAAGGAAACTGGCGCGAAGGGGACATTTTCCGGCAGTTTGTGGAAGCCTACCAGCTGGAACCGAATTTCAACGGCAGCTATTTCAAGGATAAGCGGATTCTTCACGTGGATATCGGCGACGGATCGACGGAATACCCGATCACCGAGGGCAACAAGTTTCTGCGCCAGTTCATTCACGGCAGCCATCACGGCGCCGGCTATGCCATTGAAGGGGCGCTCGACGAGTTCAACCGGTTGATTCATCTGCCGGACAGCCCGCGGCAGTTTTTCAGCGACGTGATCAAAAATCCGAAGCACAAATATTACGGCAAGGCAATCGCCACACTGAAGCGCCCGCTGGAGAGCCAATCGCGCCAAATCATCCAGAACGTGAAGAAGCAGCTGACCAAGGCAAGAAATGAAATCGACGTTATCTGCGTATACGGCGGCGGAAGCATCATTATGCGCTCCATCCTCTACCCGATGCTTAAGGAGCTGTGCGACGAACGGGAAATGAAACTGCTCTACATTCCCGAGGAATTTGCGGTCATCCTCAATGCGATGGGCCTGGACGCTTTCGTCCGCGGCAAAATTTACGAGGCGCTGAAGAATCGGGCCCTGCAAACGACGGCATAAACCCGGGGAGGGTCCGGAGCGCCCAAAGTGGTGACTTTTCATGAAAAAGATCAAGAAGGCCGGTGAAAACATCAGCCTGAAAACAAAAAAGAACGAAGACCCGGCGATCATGGAATGGATCAACGGCCAGAGCAACCTGATGGATTCGATCCGGTATCTGATCGAAAACGAAATTCATCAGAACGGGATCCGCAACCTTCAGCAGTTCATTCCGGCGCAGCGTTCATTCAACCTGTCCGCGTCCGGCTCGCCTTCCGGAGCCAGGCCGGTTTCCGCTGCCCAGATTGCGGCCGCCGCCGAAACTCCGCATCCGGCGGTGCAGCCTCCCGTGCCGGCGGAGGAAGACGACATCGATGACGAGGATATTGAATCCTGGACCTAGCCGGTTCTGCGCGGAGCAGGCCGGAAGGCGCCAGTCTCCGCCCGTGTTCAAGCCGGGTTCAACCGCCGCCGATCCGCTTGCGCCAAGCTTCGGCGGCGGTTTTTTTGGCGCGTTGGCATTACTTTATATTACAAAGTAATGCCAGGAAATATAATGGAATTCTTCACATTTTCCGGGAACGCTGATCCGGCACCGGGCTTGCGTCCACAGCACGGTGTCTTTGCATGGTGTGAAACAAAGAGTCAAAGGAGTCGAAACCATGAATTTGCCCATTGAATCGATCCTTCCGCAGGTAAAGCGGGTTCTCCGCGAAGGGCGCAGCGCGGTGGTCGCGGCCGAGCCCGGAGCGGGCAAGACCACCCGGGTTCCCCTTGCCTTGCTGTCCGAACCCTGGCTTGAGGGCCGCCGCATTTTGATGCTTGAACCGCGGCGAATGGCGGCAAGGGCCGCCGCCGGCTATATGGCGCGGGCACTTGGGGAGAACGTGGGAGAAACGGTCGGATACCGGGTTCGCATGGATAGCCGTACCGGTCCGAAGACCCGCATTGAAGTCGTCACCGAAGGAGTGTTGACCCGCATGCTGCAGGCCGATCCTTCCCTCGAAGGAACGGGACTTGTCATCTTCGATGAATTTCATGAACGCAGTCTGCAGGCCGACCTCGGACTGGCGCTCACGCTGCACTCCCGGGAGCTGCTGAGGGAAGACTTGCGGATCGTTGTCATGTCCGCCACGCTGGATACGGGAGCGGTCTCCGCGCTGCTTGGAGGAGCGCCGGTTCTGGCGAGCGAAGGGCGGGTGCATCCGGTAGAGACTCTGTACCTTCAGCGGAGGACCGGAGATGATCCGGAAGCCGTCATGGCGGGGCAAATTCTCGAAGCACTGGAGCGGGAGGAAGGCGATGTGCTGGCTTTCCTCCCCGGAGGCGCCGAGATCCGGCGCACGGCCGCGCTCCTGGCGGGCCGCATCCCCGGGAACGTTCGCGTGCTCCCGCTTTACGGCAGCCTTCCGCAGGAGCAGCAGGATGCCGCGCTCGTACCGGCGCCCGCCGGCCGGCGCAAGGTCGTGCTGGCGACGTCGATCGCCGAGACCAGCCTGACCGTCGAAGGCGTGCGCATCGTCATCGACAGCGGGCGAATGCGCGTCCCCCGCTTTTCGCCGCGCACCGGCATGACGCGCCTCGCGACGGTCCCGGTCTCGCGCGCCTCCGCGGACCAGCGCCGGGGTCGTGCCGGCCGGCTTGGGCCGGGCGTTTGCCGGCGGCTCTGGACCCGCGAGGAGGACCGCGCACTCGCGCCGCACGGCACGCCCGAGCTGCTCGAGGCCGACCTTGCCCCGCTGGCGCTGGAGCTGGCCGCATGGGGCGCGGCCCCGGACGAGCTGCGCTGGCTCGATGCGCCTCCGCCGGCGGCCTATGCCCAGGCCTGCGCACTGCTGCGGCAGCTTGGCGCGCTGGACGCGGCCGGCTCCATCACCGCGCATGGGCGGCGCATGGCGCAGCTCGGGGCGCACCCGCGCCTCGCGCACATGATGCTGCGCGCGATCCCGCTCGGCCTCGGGGGCCTGGCCTGCGAGCTGGCCGCGCTCCTCGGCGAGCGCGACTTCCTGCGCGGGGGCCCGCCGAACGCCGACGTGCGGCTGCGCCTTGATGCGCTGCGCGGCGGAAAGGCCGCCGCGGCGGCCGGCTTCACCGTCGACGAAGGCGCGCTTCGCCGGATCCGCGCGGAAGCCGCGCAGTGGCGGAGGCAGCTCGGCCTGGCCGGAGGCGGCGATGCGGGCGCTTGCGGGCTGCTGCTCGCCTTTGCGTACCCCGACCGTGTCGGGGCAAGGCGCGGCCCGGGCCGCTTTCTGCTCGCGAACGGCCGCGGCGCCTTCCTTCCCGAGGGGCAGCCGCTGCAGGCCGCGTCATATTTGACGGCGGCCGAGCTTGACGACGCGGGGGCGGACGGCCGAATTTATCTCGCGGCCCCGGTTTCCCCCGAGGAACTGGAGAGGCAAATTCCCGATAAAGTGCGGGAAGAGGAAACCGTCGCGTGGGATCATGAGGCGCAGGCGGTCCGGGCAAGGAGGAGAAGATGTTACGGCGCTCTGATTCTCAAGGAAGAGCCCCTTTCCGATCCGGACCCGGACGTCGTCCTGCAGGCGCTGCTTGGCGGCATCCGGAAGGAGGGAACGGGACTGCTGCCGTGGAACCGGGAAGCCCGCCGTCTGCAGGAACGGCTCATCTTCATGCATCGTCACGGGGAAGGCTGGCCGGATGCAAGCGAAGAGGCGCTGCTCGGGCAGCTGGAGCATTGGCTGGCCCCCCGGCTTTACGGGATGAAGAGCCGCGCCGACCTGCAGCGCTTAAACCTGGCCGCAGCCTTGCTGGAAGGGCTTTCCCGCGAGCAGCGAAGGGAGCTGGAGCATTGCGCCCCGGATCAGCTTGCCGTGCCCAGCGGCTCGCGGATTCGCATCGACTACTCAAATCCGGATGCCCCCGTGCTGGCCGTGCGGCTGCAGGAGCTGTTCGGCCTGCGGGAAACGCCCCGCATCGCCCGCGGCCGGGTACCGCTGACCGTTCACCTGCTGTCGCCCGCCGGACGCCCCGTTCAGGTAACCCGGGATCTGGCCAGTTTTTGGCGGGAGGCTTATTTTGAAGTGAAAAAGGATTTGAAAGGAAGGTATCCCAGGCATGATTGGCCGGACGACCCTTTGGCCGCCGCGCCTTCCCGCCGGGTCCGCCCCCGTTCATAGGCCGTAAAATTTCAGGGCGGCCGGCAGACCAGGCGCGTCCCGCGGGCGTAATTTAGATCAGGTAGGCCGATTAGCCAGAAAATGGCGGTCGGCCGCCTGCGGAGGTTCCTCCAGCCAGCCATATTTGATCATCAGGTTCGCTCCATCCTCGGCGTATTGGGCAATCTCGGCGGACAACCGGGTATACTGCACGCTTAAGTCGATTCTCTGACAGGTGCCGGCCGCCGTGCCGTAATTTCCGATTCCGACGGCAATCATCGCGGTGGTATGAAATACCATTAACTTGTCGGAAAACGGAGCGGTGGTGGAATCCGTGACCCAGGAATCGGAGGACATGGGCGAAGGAATATCCCCGTTGGTCAGGGTGCCGGTGAAGAGCTTGATATGCTTGCCGGCGATTTCTTTTCCCTTCAGGAAAAAATCTTTGGCCTCCGCCGAACGGCATACCTGGGCAAACGCCATCATCATCGCCTTGCCGATCGCGTTCGTCTGTATATTGAGGAACAAGTGGGTAATTTCCATAGCGGTGAGAGGCCGTTTGTTTTTGCCGAACATATCGAATAAAAACGATTGCTTTGTGACAAAATCCGCCTTGTCCGGCGGGGAGATGTATGGCGGCCGGATGTACGTGCCTTTGTTCAGCCCCAGACTGCGGGCCCTGTCGTGCAATTCCACCGCGGACATGAGAACTTCGCGGAAAAACCCGCTGACATCCGAACGGGCGGAGACCCCGATCGCCACCGAAGCGCCGGCCATCCCGATCACCGACATATTCTGCAAATAGATAAGCATAAACACATCAGAGAACAATCTGGGCGCGTCGGAATGAACATCCTGCCCGGTAAAACCAACCGGCAGGGGAAGATTCTCCCGGGCATACAGCCCGGCCATAAACTGGATATGCGATTTGGAGGAGCCCAGGGCAAACTCCAGAATTTGCCGAATGTCCCGGTCTTCACAGTGTTTCATAAAATATTCGAGGACACATACGGCGACGGTATCGTTCTGATATTGTGTCCACAGAGAGCCCAACTCCGCAGCCGTAAGCCGGGCGGTATGCCCGGCGGAAGGCGTCTGGTCCAGAGTGACGGTCATGGATGGCTGCTCCTTTCATGTTCCCGGTTTGGTTCCCGCCGGCCGCCTCAAAGCCATTTTGCGATTCGTGTTGAAAATTCTGAAGGCTCGTGGATCCGGCAGGCTGGAAGGAAATCGGTTGTATGCGCTATTATGCGCAATCCGCTCTGCATTTCCCCCACATTTTGGGCAGCCAATTTGTTCCATCTTTTTCTTCCATACGGAATATTCATAAAAAAACCCATTTACAGAGGAAAAACCATGGGTTAAGATGAAATTGAAAGAAAACAACGAATAAAACTGATGGTTATATCGTGAATGTTCGTATATCCTCAATAATATGGTTTGGGGGTTTCTACCAGGAACCGTAAATTCCTGCCTACGGATAAGGGCTGCAGCATACCTTGTTCCTGTGCAGGTTTTTTTCTGCCCGTTTCCCGGTAAACCGCCATTTGCAGATGAGGAGGACCAATATGAAACGATATGACGTGATCATCGTCGGGGCCGGCCCGGCAGGAATTTTTGCCTGTTACGAGTTGACCTTGAAGGCCCCGGGAAGCCGGGTGCTGCTGATTGATAAAGGGCACGACATTCACAAGCGGCGCTGCCCGATTCTGGAGGAGAAGATCAAGCTTTGTCCGCCCGCGGCAGGAAGGAAGCAGTTTGCCGGCTGTCTGCCGGCCTGTTCGATTACAAGCGGCTTCGGCGGGGCTGGTGCCTACAGTGACGGGAAATTCAACATCACGACCGAATTTGGCGGCTGGATGACGGATTATCTCGCCCCTTCCCGGGTGCTGGAGCTGATCCGTTATGTGGACGCGATTAATCTGAAGCACGGAGCTACGGAAACGATTACCGATCCGACGACCGGGACGGTTCGCGATATCGAGCAGCGGGGATACGCGGCGGGTCTGAAGCTGCTGCGGGCCCGGGTCCGGCATTTGGGCACCGAGCAGAATCTGGAAATTTTGAAATCGATTTACGAATATTTGCAACCGCGCGCGGATTTGCAATTCCGCAAAGAAGTCGCGGACATTCTTACCGTACAGCACGGAGACCGGATCCGCGTGAAAGGCATTGTGCTGAAGGACGGGACGGAGTACGAGGCGGATCGCGTGGTGATCGTTCCCGGAAGGGACGGCTCGGCCTGGCTAACGGAAATTCTGAAGAAGCGCCGGGTTCCCATGTTCAACAATCAGGTGGACGTCGGTGTGCGCGTAGAAACGTCCGATGTGGTGATGCGGGAGATCAACGAACATTTGTATGAAGGAAAATTCATCTTCAACACTTCCGTCGGCACACGGGTGCGCACCTTCTGCAGCAATCCTTCGGGCCATGTTGTCGTGGAAAACCACAGCGGGGTCATGGCCGCCAACGGGCATTCCTACAAGGACCCGGCTCTGGGCTCGGCAAACACGAACTTTGCCCTGCTCGTTTCCCACAAATTTACCGATCCGTTCGACAAGCCCAACGAATATGCGCGGGAGATCTGCAAGCGGGCCAACGACTTGTCCGGCGGAGGGGTGATCGTGCAAAAATATGGGGATATCCTGAGGGGCCGCCGCTCCACGGAAAAGCGGATCCGCGAAGGCTTTCTTGAGCCGACCCTGAAGGAAGCGGTGCCCGGCGATCTGGGTCTGGTCCTTCCGTACAACACGATGCGCAGCCTGATCGAGATGATGGAGGCCCTGGATAAAGTGACTCCGGGAATCGCTTCCGAGCACACGCTGTTTTACGGGGTGGAAGCCAAGTTTTATTCGGCCCGTCCGAAGCTGTCCGGGACGTTCGAGACGGAGATCGAAGGCCTGTACTGCGGCGGGGACGGGGCCGGTATTACCCGGGGCCTGGCACAAGCCGGCGCGGCCGGCGTCTGGATCGCCCGCAGCATCGCCGGACAGATAGACCGCTGATCCTCCCGGGCATACGGGCCGCCGGCGAGGCGGCTTTCTTGACAAAATTCGGCAGGGCCCCGAACGTTTCCGAAAACGAGAACGCGCCTCTGAGATTGATAAGACGCCCGGAAGCAAGTCGGGTACAATGGGGACAGTGAAAAACTTTCTGTCGAAGTGAATCCGCGGCGGGGCGGCCGCGAGGCGGCGGAGGTTTGGAAAACATGTGTGAAGACGAAAGGAGTTCATCCCTATGGCAGTACATTCCATTGGCATCATTATGAATGGTGTTACCGGGCGGATGGGAACCAACCAGCACTTGATCCGTTCGATCCTGGCCATCCGCGATCAGGGAGGGGTTGCCCTACCGAACGGCGATGTAATTATGCCCGATCCGGTTCTGATCGGCCGTTCCGAGGCGAAAGTGCAGGCGCTGGCCGAGAAGCACGGCGTGAAGCGCTGGAGCACCGATCTTGACAAGTATTTGGCCGATCCGTATTTCCAGATTTATTTCGATTCGCAGACGACGACTCTTCGTGCGGAAAGCATCAAGAAAGCCATTGCCGCAGGCAAGCACATTTACTGCGAAAAGCCGACGGCAACCAGCCTTGAAGGTTCTCTCGAGCTGGCGCGTCTGGCAAGGCAAGCCGGCGTGAAAAACGGTGTCGTGCAGGACAAGCTGTTCCTGCCCGGTCTGCTTAAGCTGAAACGTCTGGTGGATTCCGGATTTTTCGGACGGATTCTCTCCGTACGCCTGGAATTCGGGTATTGGGTATTTGAAGGAGACTGGCAGGCAGGGCAGCGTCCTTCCTGGAACTACCGCAAGGAGGACGGAGGCGGCATTATCGTTGATATGTTCGCCCACTGGCGCTACGTGCTGGATAATCTGTTTGGCAATGTCAAAGCCGTTTCCTGCATTGGCACCACACATATTCCGCAGCGGGTGGACGAGAAGGGCGAGCCCTACACCTGTACCGCTGACGATGCCGCGTATGCCACGTTCGAGCTGGAAGGCGGCATTATCGTGCAGGCCAACTCTTCCTGGGCCGTGCGCGTAAACCGCGAAGACCTGTTGACCATTCAGGTGGACGGCACCGAAGGAAGCGCCGTAGCCGGACTGCGCGACTGCAAGACGCAGCATCGGATCAATACGCCGAAGCCGGTTTGGAATCCGGACATTCCGAACCCGTTCAATTTCCGCGAGCAGTGGGTTGAAGTTCCGGATAACCAGGTGTTCGACAACGGCTTCAAAGTGCAATGGGAGCTGTTCCTGAAGCACGTCGTTACGGATAGCCCGTTCCCGTGGGATCTTCTGGAGGGGGCCAAAGGCACCCAATTGTCCGACCTCGGGCTGCAATCGTGGCAGGAACGCCGCTGGATTGAAGTGCCGGAACTGAAACTGTAAGGGAGGGGATTTTCGCGATGGTAGCCATCCAACTGCCGCGCGCTGGCGGGTCTCTGTATACGTACGAGGCCGGCCGGTCCGCAACATTCGAAGTGCCGAAGGGAAGTCTGAAAAGCCGGGTGGCCTTCTCCGCGGCGCATGTTGTCTGCGATCCGTTCGCGGATGTCGATCCTTTGAATCATGCGCAGATTGACTGGGAAGCTACGATGGCTTACCGCCGTCATCTCTGGTCGCTCGGGCTGGGTGTGGCGGAAGCCATGGATACGGCCCAGCGCGGTATGGGCCTGAACTGGGAGCGGGCGAAGGAGCTGATCTCCCGCTCCATCAAGGAAGCGCGGGCCGTCGGAGGGCGCGTCGCTTCCGGCGCCGGGACGGATCAGCTGGCCCCGGGACCGAAGGTTACTCTGGAAGATGTGGAAGCCGCTTATGAAGAGCAATGCAGCTTCATTGAAGGGCAAGGCGGAGAAATCATTCTGATGGCCAGCCGGGCGCTCGCAGCCTGCGCCAAAGGGCCGGAAGATTATGAACGGGTGTACGGCAAAATTTTGGGCCAGGTTTCCCGTCCGGTGATCCTGCATTGGCTCGGCGACATGTTTGATCCCGCCCTGACCGGATATTGGGGTCATCAGGATCTGGACAAAGCCATGGACGTTTGCCTGAACGTCATTCGGGCGAACAAGGACAAGGTAGACGGCATCAAGATTTCCCTGCTCGATGCGCAGAAGGAAATCAAGATGCGCCGTCTGCTACCGGAAGGCGTGAAAATGTATACCGGCGACGACTTCAACTATCCGGAGCTGATTCGCGGAGATGAGCAGGGATTCAGCCATGCGCTGCTCGGCATCTTCGATGCCATCGCCCCGGCGGCGGCCGCGGCGATTCATGCCCTCGATCAGGGCGATTTGAACCGCTACGACGCAATTCTGGACAAGACGGTCGCGCTCTCCCGGCACATCTTCCAAACGCCTACGTATGCTTATAAAACCGGCATTGTTTTTATGGCGTACTTGAACGGCCATCAGTCGCACTTCCGGATGCTGGGGGGAGCGGAAGGCGCGCGTTCGGTCATTCACCTGGCCGACCTGTTCGTTCTGGCTGACCAGGCCGGACTGCTGTCCGATCCGGAGCTGGCCGTCGAGCGCATGCGCCTGGTTTTGAATCTGGCAGGCATCCGATAAGGAGCCTGCCACTTTATGGGAGGTGCCTTCATGGACAAATTGCAATCATTTGACAGGCTTAGCCTGAACCAGATTACTACGAACCGCTGGAACGTGAAGCAAGCGGTTGAAGGCTGCGCGCGCGCGGAAGTGCCCTGGATTGCGCTGTGGCGCGACAAGGTCCAGGCCGCCGGCCTTGCGGAAAGCGCCAGGCTTGTGCGCGATGCCGGGCTGAAGGTATCCAGCCTGTGCCGCGGAGGCATGTTCCCCGCCGCCACGGCTGCCGAGCGCCAATCCCGGCTGGACGACAACCGCCGGGCGGTCGACGAAGCCGCCGAGCTTGGAGCCGAAGTTCTGGTGCTCGTCTGCGGACCCGCGCCGGATAAGGATATTGAAACCGCGAGGAAGTATGTTGCCGAAGGCATCGAGCAGCTGGTGCCCTACGCCCGGGAGCGCGGGGTGAAGCTCGGCATCGAGCCGCTGCATCCGATGTACGCCGCGGACCGCTCGGTTATTTCCACGCTGGCCCAAGCGAACACCATTGCGGAAAACTATACCCCCGACCAGGTTGGGGTCGTAGTCGACGTCTTCCATGTCTGGTGGGATCCGGAGCTCTATAAGCAGATCGAGCGGGCCAAAGGCCGCATTCTCGGCTTCCACGTCTCCGACTGGAAGGTCCCCATGCCGGACATGCTGCTTGGCCGGTTCATGATGGGAGACGGGGTCATCGAAATCCGCCGCATCCGCCAGGCGGTTGAAGCGGCAGGCTACACCGGCCCGATTGAAGTGGAAATTTTCAATCAGGCCGTCTGGGACATGGCGGGAGACGATGCGCTTGCCCTGATGAAAGAACGTTATTTGGAGCACGTATAACGGCGCAATATCGCCGGGGAAGCCTAAAAAAACCGGTTCCGGTCCGCTGGATAGGGTGCAGCCTCCAATGCCATGCGGATGGGTTCCGGTTTTTTTGTACGCGTCTTGATTCCGCTTCCTCTTTCCATGCGGTTTCCGGAATCGGGCGATGGGCGCTTCCGGGGGAACCGGCCGGTTCCGGTTCGTCCGGTAACCATTCTGTTCCACGGTAACGGACTGTCCAAAGGGAAGCCGCGCAATCGGCGCATTTATCCAGCTAAGGACGAATTCGGCGTGCGGCGGGCCGCTAAAGCGCAGAGGAGGCTGCTCAGAGAGACGCGGTCCCCCGATGTCCAAATGAAAGAACCCGCGCGTGTATTCCCAGACCGCCACCGGAAGCACCCAGCCGGGCATCGTTACTCCTCTCTGGGATATCCAGGAACGCTCCGTTCGCGGCAATACAGCAGGCGGCCTTTACCGGTCCGGATCGTGAAGTCGCCCCCGTTTGCCCGGCAGTACCGGTCCTCCGCGTGCGAGGCGGCATGGACGGCCTGCGAAAATTCGGCGTTCAGAAGCCGGCGATAATAACGCTTCAGCCGTTCCCGGGCAAAAGAAGCGGTAACGCCAAAAGCCGACGCGAGAATAGCGGCAGCCTCCGATAACTGCGGCGGCAGGTGAAATTCCTGCAGCAGGAATGTGGGTACGCAGAAGTGGTAGGCGAAATTGTCCGCTTTATGTTCCTGGAAACGGATGGCGTCCTCGGACAAGCGTAGCTGGTTCCCCGCATGGAGGAGCAGATGGCACAGCTCGTGTCCGAATTCTTCCCACTGCTCTTCCTTCGTCAGCCGGCTGTCCAGAATAATCGTCTGCAGGCCGGAACGATCCAGGGCCCGGCTGGAAACAGGGGCATAATGCAGCCAAATGCCGAGCCCGGATGCCACGGTTTCCGGATTCAACCGATCGACAGAGCTGATGCCCAACTGCAAGTATAAAGCCCGGATGGACTCCTCCAGATTCGTCATCAGATAAGGAGCCATACAGATCCTCCTTTCCCGTAAGGGAACATATGTTCCTTTTTGGGGTGAAAGAAAAGCCCGGATACGGGCGCTTTCAACATCACTCTTATTGTTGCCGCAATCCCCCGGAAATTTCCATCGGCGGAAAGTCCTATTTTTTTTCCGACATGCCTAAAGCCTGTTCCCCTTGACTCATCCCGGGCTTTCTGCCCGATTCCCGCTGCTTGATCATTTCCCAGATCTGCTTAAGCTCCCTTCGGCGCTCTTCCGGAGCATTCCGCAATTCCTTGAACCAAAGTCCCAGCTCGGGGTCTTCCCACTCTTCCGGTTCAGTCTCCTGCCGGAGCTCAGGTCCGGCACGATCCAGCAAATAATCGGTGCTGACCCCGTGCAAGGAGGCGATCGCGCGCAAAATCTCCAGGGAAGGCTCCCGGTATCCGGATTCGTAGCCCGCGTAAGTGCTTTTCGCTACGCCCAGATGGTTGGCCATGGTCTGGAGCGACCATTTTTTCTGTTTTCGCAGCATGGCGAGCTTCGAGGCAAGCATCGGTTCGTCAACTCCGGCGTTTGAACATCATGATCCGACTATTAATCCTATCGTCGCATAATGCAACCGATTGTGCAAGAGCAGGGGCCACTTCCGGGAAGGTCAATGCCCTTGCGGGGAAAAGGTTTACAAAAATTCACTTGAAAAGTACGCGAAATGCGTACATAATAGAATCAATTATCCGAACAAATGTTCCCCAATCGCAAAAGTGACAAGCCATCCATGAAAGGAGAGACGGAAGATGGTAACCGGTGAAACGCTGAATTCTCTGGCGGGATTGATTGGCAATCTGGGGTTTCCGATTGTCATCACACTCTATTTGTTTATCCGCTTTGAAAAGAAGCTGGATCAGATGAACGGAAACATTGAACGGCTGGAGCAGGCCGTGAAGGATACGGCCAAACATTAGCTTTCCGGCCGGAATGTCCGGCGATGGTGGGATAACGGCGAAAGCCGCCCGGCGGGCGGCTTCAGGAGCGACAGGGAGCGGGACATTCCCACGGTTCCCACCGAACGAACGGAAACGCCTGTCTGGAGCGGCTAGTTCTCGCTGTTCCGGTACGCGGAATGGCGGGTCGGACCGACGTAGGAATTCAGCGGGAAGGAATGGCGGATCGCCTCGGTAATGAATGCTTTGGCCGTATGAACCGCTTCGCGGATAGGACGCCCCTTGGCCAGCTCGGCGGTAATGGTGGCGGAATAGGTGCATCCCGCTCCATGCGTGTAAGCGGTAGCGATTCGTTCGGATTCGAGAATTTCGAAATGTTCTCCGTCGTAGAGCAGGTCGATCGCTTTCTCGTGCGGAAGCTTGGCCCCTCCCTTGATGAGAACGTATTTCGCCCCCAGCGAGCGGATCCTTTGCGCCGCCAGCTTCATCTCTTCCACCGTTGCAATCGGCTTCTGCCGCGCAAGCTGGGCCGCTTCGAACAGGTTCGGCGTGACAATATCCGCGCGGGGTACAAGCAATTCCCGCAGGCTTACGGCCGTTTCCGGGTGCAGCACTTCGTCGGCGCCTTTGCAGACCATGACCGGGTCGATGACGATATTTTTCAGGCGGAAACGGTCGATGGTCTCGGCGACCAGTTCGATCGCCCCGACCGATCCAAGCATGCCGGTTTTCATGGCGTCAACGCCAATGCCGGCAAGAATCGTTTCCAGCTGGGCTTTCAGGGTATCCAGCGCCACCGGAAAGACCTGATGGAACCATTCCTTATGCGGATCCATGGCGACGATCGTGGTAATTGCCGTCATTCCGTATACATCGCGCTCCTGGAACGTTTTCAGATCGGCCTGCAGCCCGGCGCCGCCGCTGCTGTCAGAGCCGGCAATCGTTAAAGCTTTGCGCATGCCCATAGGGCGCTTCCTCCTTGTCGGGTGGTTCTCTATCTTATTGAAGGGCATTCTTCACCCGCTGTCAATATGCGGGCAAAGCGGCGGGAGAACAGCCTAGGGAAGCATGGCAGCGGCCCGGGACCGTGTTCATAATTGAAACTCGTTTGGTTTATTATATAATTAATTAATATATTGGATTTGAATGGATAAAGGAAGGTTGGGGTCTATGGAAAGCAAATCGGCTGCATCAAATTTTATCAGAAGCATCATTGAGGAAGATTTGAAGACGGGCAAGGTGCAGCAGGTTGTGACCCGTTTTCCGCCGGAACCGAACGGATATCTGCACATCGGGCATGCCAAGTCGATCTGCCTCAATTTCGGGCTGGCGGACGATTTTGGCGGCCGGACGAACCTGCGCTTTGACGATACCAATCCGCTCAAGGAAGACAAGGAGTTTGTCGAAGCCATCAAGGAAGACGTCAAATGGCTCGGCTTTGAATGGGACGGGCTGTTCTTCGCCTCCGATTATTTCGATGAAATGTACCGGCGCGCGCAACTGCTGATCCGCAAAGGGCTTGCTTATGTCGACGACCAGACGGCGGAGCAAATCCGCGCGTCCCGAGGGACCCTGACGGAGCCCGGCAAGGAAAGCCCTTGTCGCGGGCGAACCCCTGAAGAAAATCTTGATCTGTTCGAGCGCATGCGGCGTGGTGAGTTCAAAAACGGAGAGAAGGTGCTGCGGGCCAAGATCGATATGGCATCGCCGAACATCAATCTCCGCGATCCGGTCCTGTACCGAATATCCCACGCTTTCCATCACAATACGGGGGACAAGTGGTGCATTTATCCGATGTACGCCTTCGCCCATCCGCTGGAGGATGCGATCGAGGGTGTGACGCATTCGATTTGCACACTGGAATTCGAGGATCAGAGGCCGTTCTACGATTGGGTCATCCGCGAGTGCGAGATGGAACATGTGCCGCATCAATATGAATTTGCCCGGCTGAATGTAGCCAATACGGTGATGAGCAAGCGGAAACTGAGGATGCTCGTCGAGAACCGGATCGTGGACGGCTGGGACGACCCGCGCATGCCGACCCTGTCCGGACTGCGGCGCAAAGGCTGCACGCCCGAAGCGATCCGCGAATTCGTCCGGGAAACCGGGGTCAGCAAAAATTACGGAGTCGTTGATGAACATATGCTGGAGCATTTCATCCGCGAAGATTTGAAGTTGAAGGCTCCACGGACCATGGCGGTGCTCCGGCCGCTCAAAGTCATCATTACGAATTATCCCGAAGGACAGACGGAAATGCTCGGGGCGGAGAACAATCCCGAGAACGAGGAGCTGGGGATCCGGCAAATTCCGTTCTCCCGCGAAATTTACATTGAACAGGACGACTTTACGGAAGATCCGCCCAAAGGATATTTCCGCTTGTTCCCGGGCAATGAGGTCCGGCTGAAGCACGCCTACTTCATCAAATGCAACGAGGTCGTCAAGGACGGGAACGGAAACGTAGTCGAGCTTCATTGCACGTACGATCCGGAGACGAAGAGCGGCACCGGTTTCACCGCACGCAAGGTCAAGGGAACGATTCACTGGGTGGAGGCATCGCAGGCCGTTCCCGCGGAATTCCGGTTGTATGAACCGTTGATCCGGGAGGAGGAAGAAGCGGCGGCCGGGCAGGAGCAAAAGCTTGAGTATGCGGGGGATGACGGGGAAGAAGAAGGCACGGGAAACTCTTTCCTCGATACGATCAACCCGAATTCGCTGCAGGTTCTGCACGGGGTGGTGGAACCGGGCATGCGCGAGGCCAAACCGCAGGACAAATTTCAATTTTTCCGCCACGGCTATTTCAATGTCGATCCGAAGCATACAGCCCCCGGCCGGCCGGTATTCAACCGCATCGTTTCACTGAAAAGCTCCTACGATCCGAAGAAAGGCAAATAAGCGCAGACAAAGAAGGTTTCACCGAATGCGGCCGGTGAAACCTTCTTTGGGCATTTATATGAATTTATTGTCCGATCACTACAAGATTTCCGGGTTGAAATGCTTTTCCTTCTCATATTGTTCCAGAAGGACCAGGGCTTTGTCGGTTTCGTTTTTATGAACCATCAGCTTTGTCGTCTCCGGAACATCGCCCGGCGCCGCTTGAAATCCGGTGGCCATGCCTTGGGAAGCTTCGATCTTCAACCGGCATTTGATGCCTCTTTCCAGCAGGTAATCGTATTTCCTGCGGACTTCCTCGGCCTCGTTTCCGCTGCCGGACACAAGGGCTTTCCATTTGTTTGCAGACAGGAAGTAGATCAAACAAAGCACTGCAGCTGCTACCAACAGAATCAACATCATTTTCATTCTGAACACCACCTTCATCAGATTTAGTGTGGGTTGAAAAATGATGGCTGTTTGAATAGAGCATTTCTTTGTTTGTCATAACATTCGCAATGTTCCGACGATTTGGGGGGGTCGACGGAAAAAAAGTTGGCGACACGGTTTATGGCTGCCGGCGATCGGCGGTTTCCAGCCGGCTCTGCAAAAGCCTCATTCCATCCAGCACTTCTTCCCTGGGCAGGTTTCCAGCCTCCAACCGGCTGTCCTCGAGCCCAAGCAGCCGTTCATAAAATTTCACGCCTTCCCCGGCTGCCTCCGGTTCGGCTTCCAGCAGCTCGTAAAGCCGATCCTCGGCAGCAGCATAGCGGCCCCGTTGCTCCAGGTAATGCCATAACCGCCGAAGCGTTCCGGGAGGCAGCCGGTAACCGCGCAAATTCGCCAGAACGTCATCCAGTTCCGCAGGATAATCGATCCACTCCGTACCCGCTCCGTAATGGTCCGCAGCGAGCATCAACTGCAGGGCCTTGAGCCGCCGCCGGTAAGCCGGCTCGTTCTCACCCAGGGTTTCATAGGCGTCCCCTTCCTCCTTCAGCAGCCGGGCGGCGATCAGAAGCTTCTCCGTCTGGACAATTCCCTGATGGGTCAGCAAAGAGACGATTTCTTCCTCCGGCAGGGAGTGGAACAACTTGGCGTTCATGCCCAAAAGACGCTTCCACATCTCCTCCGCGGTTTGCAGCGCCTCCAGCGGCTTTCCCTGCCGTTTCAGGCCCAGCATGGTACCGGCGGCTTCATTCATCTGCTCCATCAAACGCAGGAGATAGTCGCGGCGATACATGACGCTCCTCCTTTCTCTTTCCCCGAATATATCACAGGAGCGCGGGAAAAAGAAAGGAACGGGCAAAGCCCCCGTTCAGCCGAAAAACTGCAGAAAGCTTTCCGCTTCCCGGCGTACATAATCCGCCGTATGACCGCCGGGGCGGACAGCGAAAGCGACGGAAACCCCCCGGCTTCGCAAAATTCCGGCAAGCTCCGTGTTTGCCGGCAGGAACGGGTCTTCCCGTCCGCAGTCCAGGTAAACACGGAGGGAACCCAAATCGCGGGAAAACGCCAAGAGCAGCGGATCGCGCTCCATCTGCAGTTCCGGAGTCGGGTAAAGCCACCGGTAAACGGTCGGATTGTTCCCCGGCCTTTGGAGGGCGGCACCAATCGCGCCGACGCGGGAGTAAAGCCCGGGATGACGGAAGGCCAGATGCAGGCCGGCGAAGCCGCCCATGGAAAATCCCCCGATAAACCGGTGCTCCCGGCCGGAATGAGCCGGGAAATGCGACTCCACAAATCGGATGAGCTCGCCGGTCAGAAAATCCTCGTATCGGCCTTCGTAACGAGGCTTGCTGCCATCGGCGTTCCGGCTCCAGATCCGGGTTTGCCGGGCCGAATTCACCCCGTAGCTTCCTTCATAGCCTGGAGCCGCTACCAGCATGGGCGGAAGCTGACCGCTGCCGATCAGCCGGTCCAGCGCTTCCTCCATGCCGTACTGCAGAAGCATGCTGTATTTATCCCCGCTGAAGCCGTGAAGCAGATACAGGACGGGATAGCTGTGATCCTTGCGGAAGCCCGCAGGCAAGTAAACGGTCAGCTCCATCTCTTTCTGCAGAGCTTCGCTGCGGAAAGAGGCTTTCACATGCTGCGAGACGTTGTGAACCCATTCCATCGCGATTCATTCCTCCTTCAGCCTCCGGCGTACAAGAAATTACCGCCGTAACGTCATGTTCAGGCCGTCCCCAGCTGCGAGCAGGGAAGACCAAGCTCGCGCGCGATCGCCGGGTGGGTAACCGCGCCTTTCGCCGTGTTCAGCCCCCGACGCAGCGGCTCGCTCGTCCGTATGGCTTCGGCCGCCCCTTTTGCCGCGAGGTGCATGGCGTAGGGCAGCACCGCATGGGCCAGCGCCAGCGTCGACGTCTGCGGGACCGCGCCGGGCATGTTCGGCACGGCGTAGTGCACCACGCCATACCGCAAATATGTCGGGCAATCGTGCGTCGTGACGCGGTCGACCGTCTCGAATATGCCGCCCTGGTCGACCGCCACGTCCACGACGACAGAGCCCGGCCGCATGGCGCGGACCGCCGCCTCCGTCACGAGCTTCGGCGCCCGGGCCCCCGGCAGCAGCACGGCGCCGATGGCCAGATCGGCATCGGCGACCGCTTCCGCGATGTGGGCGGGAGTGGAGAGCAGCGTCTGCACGGAGCGGCCGAACAAATCATCGAGCTGGCGCAGCCGGTCCGGGTTAACGTCGATCAGGGTGACCCCGGCCCCCAGCCCGACGGCGATTTTCGCGGCATGAGTACCCACGGTTCCCGCTCCGATGATCGCCACTTTGCCGCGGCGGACGCCGGGTACCCCGGATAGGAGAAGTCCGCTGCCGCCCTGCGGTTTTTCCAGCAGCCGGGCGCCGACCTGAACGGCCATGCGGCCGGCCACCTCGCTCATGGGAAGGAGGAGCGGCAGCCTTCCGCCCGCTTCAACCGTTTCGTATGCGAAGGAGGTCACCTTCCGCCGCAAAAGAGCTTTGGCCAGATCGGGCTGGGCCGCCAAATGCAGAAAAGCGAACAGGATCAGCCCTTCGCGAAAATAACCGTACTCCTCCGGGAGAGGTTCCTTCACCTTCAGAATCATCTCCGCCCCCGACCAGACATCGGCGGCTGATTTCACAATGGCTGCACCGGCCTTCTGATAGGCTTCATCCGGGAACCCGCAGCCTATCCCGGCTCCTTGTTCAATCTGCACGGCGTGCCCGGCTTTCACGAGGGCATCCGCGCCGGCGGGAGTAAGCGCAACCCGGGCTTCCCGGTTTTTGATTTCTTTGGGCACGCCGATCCGCATGACGCTGTTCCTCCTTTGTTTTCCCTGTCCCTTCCACTTACAGTATATGTGAACCCGGGGCGCGGGGAATGGCGGGAAGGAAGAAAAGGCGCCCAACTCCCGAAAATCGGGATTCCGATGGTTCAGCCTCTGCCCGAAGGCCATGCCGGATCCCGGAGCAAACAGGATTCTTCCGGTTTTTCGTTGTAGCGCTAAGGGGCTTTCCGGTAAAATAGGAGGAAGGCCCCGCCTGGTTTTTCGGCGGGATTTCTGCTTCGGGATACGTATTTTTCTTAAAGCCGATGATCGCATGATTCGGATCGGGTTGACCGGATGGGGCGACCATGCCCGTTTATATCAGGGGGTTTTCGCTAGAGACAAGCTGAAAGCATACAGCGTGCATTTTCCGACCGTGGAAGTGGACTGCTCCTTTTATGCGATTCAGCCGGAGCGGAATTACCGCAAATGGGCGCATGGGCGGAATACCGAAGGCTGGCGTGCGGGCGGAGCCAATTGGCGGGATGTGCGGTATTTGTACCGCGATTCCCGCGGGGAGCTTTTGGAGTAGAAGCGCCGCTTGGGCCTTCTGCAAGAGCATAACGGACGAACCTGCGTACTGTTCTACAACTATTCCGGGGGCGATGCGGCGGACAATGCCAAGACCCGGCGGAACTGCTCGGCAGGCGATACGGGCCGGCCCCGCGTCAGCTGGAATTGTTCTGAGGAGCCTTGGCGCCCGAACCGCGCCGGTCATATGATATACTATGGATAGGGTGGAGCAGGGGGAGGCCGGTCGTATGCTGTTTGTCTTCATCGCTTTATGGTCTGTCAGCGCAACGCTGTGGATCATGGATTTCCGGAAAAGCTCTTTCCGCTGGCTGGGCGCGGTGTCCTTCTGCGGCGGGGCGGGCGCCCTGGCGGCGCTGATCGGCGATCACCTGCTTCCCCATGCGCAAGGCGGCGGCTGGCCCGGCGCGGTTCTCCGCCTGCTGCAGACCGTACAGACCTCGGCATCGCTGACCCAATACTACGGGCTGCCGTACACCTTCGTTTTGTTTGCGCTGCATTACCACTCGCGGTTCCTGCCGGCGCGCCGCATCCGCTATGTCGGATGGGCGGCGCTGCTGCCGATTGCCGCTTCCCTTCTCCTTCACCGGCCGCCGTATCCGATCAATTACCCGCTGACCGCCCTCTGGGCGGTGCCTTATATCGCGTTCGGCACGTATCTGGTCCTGGCCAAAAAAGAAACCTATCCTCCCATGATCCGCAATCACCGGGTCACCAGTCTGGCAGTGGTGCCGGCAGTCGTTCTGTGCTCGGTCATGAACTACCTGCTGCCAAGCTTGGGAATTTACGAAATGTGGCGCTATAATACCTGGATCATCTTGGTTGCCTTTCTGATCTTTCTCTTCGCCATTTTCAAATACGGTTTCCTCGGAATGCGCTTCGAAATCGAAAAGCGCCGCCTGGATACGACCTTCCGCGCCATTACCTCGGGAACGGCGATTCTGAATCACGCGATCAAGAACGATGTGGGAAAGATGAAGCTCTTCGGGGAGAACATTCTCCGTTATGCGGAACAGACCGGACAGAGGGAATTGGCCGAGGATGCGCGCGTCATCCTGGACGCTTCCCGCCATATCCGGGAGATGATCGCCAGGGTGCACGAGCACACCCGGGATTTGGAACTGAGGCCGGAACGCTGCCGCCTGGGTTCCCTCGTCGAGCAGACCCTGGACCAGTGGTCCCCTTCGCTCGGCCATATTCGGGTTCGTCTCTCGCATAAAGCCGATCCCGAATTGATCGTCGACGGCGCGCAGATCGCCGAGGTGCTGAACAATCTCATCGCCAACGCCGTCGAAGCGATGCCGGAAGGCGGGGAACTGGCCGTCCGCCTTCACGAGAACCGGAAGCACGCGACACTGGAAATCCGGGATACGGGAAACGGGATGACCAAAGCGGAGCTTTCCAGGGCAATGGAGCCTTTCTATACGACCAAAGGAAGCCGTACCAACTTCGGTCTCGGTCTTTCCTATTGCTATCAGGTGATGGAAAAACACGGGGGGACGCTTCGGCTTCAGAGCCGTCCCGGAGAAGGTACGGGAGTTTTGCTCGTTTTTCCGAAAACAGGGGGGTATCCATGGAAATGATCAAGGTTCTGATCGTCGAAGACGACCGCGACTGGCTGCGGGGGCTCGGTGTCTACCTCGGAAGAGAAGCGGACATCGAAATCGTGGGAACGGCCAATACCGCGGAAGAGGCGATGCAGGCCATTCGGACGCTGCGGTTTGACGTCGTGCTGATGGATATTATGCTGGCCAGCCAGGCGGAGGGAATCTGGCTCACTTCGAAGGTATGCGAAAGCTGCCGGGCAAAGGTCCTCATGCTGACCTCCATGGAACAGAAGGAGCTGATCTTCGAAGCGTTCCAGGCAGGGGCGACGGATTATCTTCTGAAATCCGCCTACGAGGAAATTCCGGCGGCGATCCGGGCAGCCTACCACAGCCGCTCCGGCATTCACTCGTCAGTGGCGGATCAGATGCGGGAGGAGTTCCGGCGGTTGAAGCAGCTGGAGCGGGAATACCGCGTCCTCGAGCTGAAGCAGAGAATCACGCCGACCGAACTGCAGATTCTGCGGTTGATCGATAAAGGCCACACCCAGACGGATATCGCCCGCCAGCTGGTGGTTTCCCTGCGGACGGTCAAGGTGCATGTAGGGAACATTTTGCGAAAACTCGGCGGGAGAAGCAGCAAGGAAGCGGCGCGTCAGGCGCGGGACATGGGGCTGTTCGGTACCGATGATGCATCCGGCGGGAAAGCAAAAAAATAACCTACCGGAAGTGTCTCCGCGTAGGCTTCAAAAGAGAGAAAAAGGAGTGACCCGACCTGCTGCAACGGCCTCGGAAGGATTCCGCCAGGGAATCGGAGACCTGCGGCTTGGCATCATCCTAATCGATAGGATTCTGCGTTGTCGTGGTTTGATTATACAATGTAAGGGCTTTCTTTGTCAATGGAGGACAAGAATCGACAAAATCCCGTATAGCCCGGACAAATTTCACTCCTGGATTCCGGTTCGATTCCAGG
>Ga0310828_1000597_pt1 | contig 32845 bp, 29 predicted proteins | sample WT_ome_3_FD_202242 | JGI IMG/M metagenome (GOLD analysis project Ga0310828, IMG submission 202242) | Sorghum-adapted microbial communities enriched on wild type (WT) sorghum from Joint BioEnergy Institute, Emeryville, California, United... ... | reverse complement strand
GTAACGGAGCAGTTCACCCATCAGCAACGCCTGTAGCGGGCCGTGGACCACGAGGTCCGGGTAGCCTTCCGCCGCTGTGTAGTCGCGGTCGTAGTGGATGCGGTGGGCGTTGTAGGTCAGGGCGGAGAACCGGAAGAGCAGGACCCGGTCGATATCGAACTCCTTGGCAGCGGAACGGGCCGCGGGTGGTTCGGCCGGCTGAGGGTTGGTCCGGTGGGTGGGTGCCGAATCCGCCGGCCGGTACACGATGTCCTGTTCCTCCAGGATGGCCAGTGTGCCGTCCTGTTCGATCGTGGTGCGTACCGTGACGAAGGTCAGCGGGCCGGATCTGCCGGCCTTGTCGACAGTAGACTGCACCCAGCTGGTGCGGGTCGTGGCTGCGCCGACGCGCAGCCGGTGATACGCGGTGACCCGGCCGCCGGCGAACATCCGGCGTGCCCCGGGCTGTGGTGGAGCGGGGACGCCCTGGGTCGGGTGTCCGTCGTGGCCAAGTTCGCTCTGCCGGCGCCGCTCCAGCAGGTAGACCCAGTGCCACAACGGTGGCAGAGCCGCTCCGTCCGCCAGCGGCGGCGGGTCGATGTCGAGGAGGCCGGCGAGTGCTTCGGCGGGCGCCGGCGTGAGTACCTCGGTGCGGGTGTTGACCTCGCCACCGCCCGGCGGTCGCGGCGGACCCGATGTCACTGTCCACCTTCTCTCGTGCCGGTCAGCAGGTGGCCGAACTCGTCGCGGATCGCCGTCGTGTGCTCTCCGGCCTCGGGCACCGCGCCCATGGCGGGCTCGCGGCCGGGGACGGTCACCGGCGGCAGCAGGGTCCGGATGGACCCGACCGGGGAGCCGACCTCGCGCCAACGGTTGCGGGCCGCCAACTGGGGATGGGTGGCGAACTCGTGCATGGTGCGCATCCGCGCGTTGGCGATCCCCACCTCGTCGAGGCGTTCCAGCACCTCTTCGGCGGTCTGGCCGGCGAGGGCCTGTTCGATGAGCGTTGTCAGCTCGTCGTTGTTCTCGACCCGCCTCGGGTTCCCGGCGAACCTCGGGTCCGCGGTCAGGTCGGGCCGGCCCAGCACGTCGGTGCAGAGCGTCGCCCATTCCCGCTCGTTCTGGACACCGATGAACACCTTGGCGCCGTCGCCGGTCCGATAGGGACCGTACGGAGCGATGGAGGGGTGCCGGGCACCGGTGCGCGGCGGTGCGGCGCCTCCGTATGTGGCGTAGAGGTACGGTTGGACCGCCCACTCGCCCAACGCATCGAGCATGGCGACCTCGAGGCTTGTTCCACGGCCGGTGCGTTCCCGCTCGTACAGAGCGGTGAGGATGCCGCTGTAGGCGTACATCCCGGCGGCTATGTCCGCTATGGAGATGCCGGCCCGGGCGGGGGAGCTCGGCGTCCCGGTCAGCGACAGCAGGCCGGTCTCGCACTGGACGAGCAGATCGTAGGCCTTCTTGCGGCGGTACGGGCCGTCCACGCCGTAGCCGGAGATGGCACAGGTGATGAGCCGTGGGTGGCGGGTGCGCAGAGTGTCCTCGTCCAGCCCCAGCCGCTGCACCGCTCCCGGCACCAGGTTCTGGACGAAGACGTCGGCGGCGGCGAGCATCGCGTCGAGGAGCCGGCGGTCGGTGGGATCCTTGATGTCGAGGGTGACGCTCTGCTTGCCCCGGTTGAGCCACACGAAGTAGCTCGACATGCCCCGGACCGTCGTGTCGTAGCCGCGCGCGAAGTCGCCGCCGCCGGGGCGCTCGACTTTGATGACCCGGGCACCGAGGTCGGCCAGTTGGCGGGTGGCGAACGGGGCGGCGACGGCTTGTTCCAGCGCGACGACGGTGATGCCGTCCAGGGGAAGCATCCAGGACCTCCACTTCGGAGTCGATTGCGCACAGCTCGGGTCAGGGGGCCACCGAGCCGCGTTGGACGAGCTGGCGGGCGATGATGTTGCGCTGGATCTCGTTGGTGCCCTCGCCAACGATCATGAGTGGGGCGTCCCGGAAGTACCGCTCGACGTCGAGCTCCGTGGAGTAGCCGTACCCGCCGTGGATCCGGATGGCGTCGGTGGCGATCTGCATCGCCACCTCGGACGCGAAGAGTTTGGCCATGCCGGCCTCCAGGTCGGCCCGGTGCCCGGTGTCGAAGCGGCGGGCGGCGTGCAGGACCAGTTGGCGTGCGGCGGCGAGTTTGGTGGCCATGTCGGCGAGGTAGTTGCCGATCGCCTGGTGCCGCCAGATGGGCACGCCGAAGGTTTCGCGCTGCTGGGCGTAGCGCAGCGCGTCCTCGAGGGCGGCCCGGCCGACGCCCAGGGCGCGGGCGGCGACCTGGATGCGGCCGATCTCCAGCCCTTGCATCATCTGCCGGAAGCCCTGCCCTTCCTGCCAGCCCAGTAGTGAGGTCGCCGGTACGCGGAAGTCGTCGAACGACAGCTCGCAGCTCTCCACTCCCTTGTAGCCGAGCTTCGGCAGGTCCCGCGACACCGACAGGCCGGGCCCGTGCTCCGCCAGCAGGATGCTGATGCCGCCGTGCGCCGGTACCGCCGCCGGGTCGGTCTTGCACAGCAGGGCGATGAGCTGAGATCGGCGAGCGTTCGTGATCCAGACTTTGGAGCCGTTGACGACATAGTGGTCGCCCTGGCGGAGCGCGGTGGTTCGGATCGCCTGCAGGTCGGAACCGCCGCCCGGCTCGGTCAGCGCCATCGTCGCGCGGACTTCGCCGGTCGCCATCACCGGAAGGTACCGGTTCTGCTGTTCGGCGGTGCCGTAGCGGAGGATCAGCGTGGCGACCACGGTGTGCCCACCCATCGCGCCGGCCAGGCTCATCCAGCCGCGGGCCAGCTCCTCGGTCACCAGGGCGAAGCAGGGTGTGCTGACCCTGCCCACGCCCCACGGTTCAGGTATGGCCAGGCCGTAGATCCCCATCTGCTTCATCTGGTCGATGAGCCCCTCGGGGTAGGTGTCGGTGTGGTCGAGGTCGCGGGCTACCGGCTTCACCTCGCGGTCCACGAAGTGGCGTACCGTCTCGACTACCGCCTGCTCCTCGTTGCTCAGTCCTTCCACAGGAGAACTCCGTCGACCTCGGCGGGAACGTGGCGGTGCAGGATGTCGCCGGCTGAGGGCCAATCGACAGCGTCCGGATCCAGTGCCGTGCCGGCGAAGCAGTCCGTCACCTTGCGCGCCAGTTCCTTGTCGGTCAGGGGCCGGTGCGGTGAGCCGGGAGGGTACCGCGATCGGGCGCGGGACACCTCGCCACCGGCATGGACCTCCGCCTCCAGCTCACCTGCGAGCAACCCGTCTCCACCGTCGGTCAGTTGGACCTCGACAAGCTCCATCAGGCGTCGGGCGCTGGGCCGCCGTACCGCCTCGTCGGTGAAGCTCGCCAGCCCATGGTCCCGGTCCAGCAGCGCGGTCGCCGCGGCGTACTCGATGCTGAATTTCGCCTGTAGGCCGGTCTCGGGGCGATGGTGGATCAGCGGTGCCACCGTTGCGGCCGGAGTGCGCACCACGATGCGCTCGATATCGGCCGGATGCAGCCCCGCGCGCAGCGTGCCGGACAGGGCATCGATCGGCCGCTGCGAGGCAAAGCAGCAGGGGAACAGCTTGACGGCCAGCCCGCCGGGGACGGCGGGACCGCCGAGGTCGACGCTGGTTGATCCACTGTGGACCAATTCGAGCCAGGCGTCGACGGCGCCGATGTCCGCGGTGGCTCCGGCGGCGGCGAGCCGCGCGGCGCGTACCCCGGCGTCGACCGCGAAGCCGACCTGCAGCGACTTGGCATCGGTTCCGAACGCGCGGCGGACGCCGCCGGCCGCCGGGATCGCCAGGGCGATCGCGGTCGCCAACTGTCCGGTGCTGAGGCCGAGGGCGACTCCGGCTCCCACTGCCGCGGCCGGCGCACCGGCGGTACAGGTCGTGTGCCAGCCCGCCGAGTAGTGCGACCAGCCCAGCGCGGTGCCGAGACGGGCCATCACGCCGGCCGCGGCGAGGTACGCGCGGGCGTCACCGCCGACGGCGAGCACGGCGGGGACACAGACGACACTGATGTGTGCGGTCGAGGGCAGGTGCAGGTCGTCGAAGTCCAGCACGTGCGCGGCCACGGCCCACCTGGCCGGGTGGGGCAGCCCGGCCGCGGCCCGTACGACCGGATGTTCGCGCGCCGCGACGGCGACGGCGACGGTGTCGCGCAGCGCGCGGTCGGCGAGTGCGCGGTCGGCGTCGGCGGGGTCCAGTTCCGCGGCCCAGCGGGCCAGTTCGTGAGCGATGGCGGCCAACAACGCCTCCCTCGGGGTGGTGGAAGCGACCCCCTAAGGATGCCGAATGTACGGCCATTTGAAAAGCATGTACGTCAGGGAAGGTGGCGCCGCAGCCGGACCCGGTAGGAGTAGCGGTCGGGGTGGAAGTAGCTGACCGCCAGCTCCACCGCGTTCTCCTCGGTGTCGAAGTAGATCCGGTCGATGCGCAGCAGCTGAGCGCCCGGGGCCAGGTCGAGGCTGGCGGCGACCGGCGGGGGTGCGGGTGCCACCGTGATGCTCTGGTCGGCGTCCTGGATCGGTGCGTCCAGTACCCGGTCCAGCAGCCCGATCACGGTCACCGAGCTGACCGTCCCCGGGGCGCTCAGTTCCTTCGCGTCGGCCAGCCGTGCCCGCACCATCGGCGGCAGGTACACAGTGGTGTGACAGAACGGCTCGCCCCCGTGCAGGCGCAGGAACGTCGTCCGGGCGACGTGGTCCTCGGGTAGCCGCAGCCGGCTCGCGGCGGTCGGGTCGACCACGCGGGCCAGCGGCTCGAGCACCCGCAGCTGGCTGTCAGCCGACAGTCCCATCAGGTCGTCGATGGAGCCGAACTGCCGCAGGTAGCGACCGGTGGCCGGAGTGGCGAACGTGCCCTTGCCGGGGATCCGCAGGACCAGGCCCTCGGTCACCAGGTCCTGGAACGCCCGCCGCACGGTCTGCCGGCTCACCGAGTACTGGCTGGCGATCTCCGCCTCGGTGGGCAGGGGTACGTCGGCCGGGAACGCCTGGCTCAGGATCTGCGTGCGCAGGTCGTTCCACACACGCCGGAACGCGGGCTCGGTCTTCTCCAGAGTCGGCACCGGCCGATCCTCCTCGTCTTCACGCTCGGTAGAACAATCTGCGGAAAATGTACTCGTCTACTCAGCCGGTCGCCGTCCCGGACTCGCTAAGGGTGGCGGAGGTCTTGACGTCGTACGGCCATGAGGCTATAAATGGCCCTACAAATGGCATGATCGCCAAAGGCTCACCCGGGTACGGCCGGACCGCGAGTTGAACCGAAGCGAGCCCCGAGCACCCACATCAGGCACTGCGTCCACACCCCGCTCGATCCATCCAGGCATCCAGGCGCCGTCAGCGGCACCCATACGCCCGAAATCTCCCCTCGCGCCGATCCCATGAATGGATAACGTCGATGGCTGTCAACGATCTGGAGGCCATGGTCGAGGTTCCTCGCGTCACCGACAAGGACGTGCGCACCGCGACGTGGATCTGCTTCTTCGCGTGGACCTTCGCGGTCTACGACTTCGTCCTGTTCGGCAACCTGCTGCCCAAGCTCGCCGACGACCTCGGCTGGTCCGACGCCCGGTCCACCGGAATCAACACCTGGGTGACGGCAGGCACGGCACTGGTCGCCTTCGCCATCGGGCCGATCGTCGACCGGCTCGGCCGGCGCAAGGGCATCGTGCTGGCCGTGGCCGGCGCCGCCCTCGCCTCGGCCATGACCGCGGTCGCCGGCTGGGTGGTCGGCGCCGTCGCCGGGCTCGGCCTGGTGCTGCTGGTCCTGGTCCGGTCGCTGGCCGGTCTCGGCTACTCCGAACAGGCCATCAACGCCACCTACCTCAATGAGCTCTTCGCCCAGGTGTACGTCGACCCGGCCAAGGCCCGCCGCCGCGGCATCATCTACTCGCTGGTGCAGTCGGGCTGGCCGATCGGCTCGGTCCTCGCGGCCGCCTCCATCTACCTGCTCTTCCCGGTCGGCGGCTGGGCGCTGTGCTTCATAGTCGCCGTCTTCCCAGCTATCTTCATCGCCCTCGCCGGCCGGTACCTGAAGGAGAGCCCGCAGTTCGAGGCCCGCCGCCGGGCGATGCGCCTGCAGGCCGCCGGACACACCGAGCAGGCACAGGCGCTGGCCGCGGCGGCCGGGGTCAACCTGGCTGACCACGGCGCCCCGCTCGCGGCCGCGTTCAAGGGGTCGTCGCTGCGGTCGACCGTCGTCATCGGCTGCGCGTTCCTGCTCAACTGGCTCGGCGTGCTGGCCTTCGCCATCCTGGGCACCTCGCTGCTGACCGCGGAGGACGGCAAGAACATCGCCTTCGACAACGCGCTGGCCATCCTGATCGTCTCCAACGCCACCGCCTTCGCCGGGTACGTGTTCCACGGCTGGCTGGGCGACCTCATCGGACGCCGCAACGCCATCGCCATCGGATGGATCCTCTGTGGAGCCTCGTTCTCCGGCATGCTCCTGGCACCCGACGGCAGCTTCGCGCCGATCATCATGCTCTACAGCGCCGGCCTGTTCTTCCTCATTGGACCGTACTCCGCGTTGCTGTTCTTCAACGGCGAGAGCTTCCCGGTGCACACCCGCGCCACCGGCGGCTCCATCATCAACGCCGCCGGGCAGATCGGCGCGATCATCGGCGGCCTGCTGATCACGTTCACGCTGGACCACAACTGGACCTGGACCACGGCCGCCTTCGTCTGGGGCTGCCTACCCATCTTCGCCTCCGGCCTGCTCATCCTGGCCGCCCGCAACATCGACCCGCGCAAGGTCAGCCTGAGCTAGCCACGACGCGCGTCCGCCCGCCACGGGCATGGGCGAGAAAGGAGTGAGGCCAGGATGCCCTCGGAGGTCCACGCAGCCTACCGCGCCGCCGGCTTCACCGGTGCGTTCACCCTCGGACGCACCCCGGCGGTCATCGTGGTCGACCTGAGCCGCGGGTTCACCGACCCGTCGTGTCCCCTGGGGACGGAGATGCCCGAGACGCTGGCACGCACCCGACGCGTCCTGGACGCCGCACGCCGGCGCCCGGTCCCGATCGTCTTCACCACCATCGCCTACGACCAGGCAGCCCGGGCATGCACGGCCTGGATCAGCAAGGTGCCTTCGCTCGCCGAGCTGGCCATCGGGTCCGCCTGGGTGGAGATTGATCCCCGCCTCGGCCGGCTACCCCACGAACCCGTCCTCGCCAAGGGCGGCGCCTCGGCGTTCTTCGGCACCGCGCTCGCCGCCATGCTCGTCGCCCGACAGGTCGACACCGTCCTCGTCGCCGGGGCGACCACATCGGGCTGTGTGCGCGCCACGGTGGTCGACGCGGTCCAGCACGGCTTCAGCACGTTCGTCGTCACCGACTGCGTCGCCGACCGGTCGGCGCAGCCACACGAGGCGAACCTCTTCGACATGACCGCGAAGTACGCAGACCCCATCACCGGGGAGGAGGTGGTGACGTACCTAACCGGGCTGCCCGACGCCGGCACCGGCTGACCGCCCGCCGCGCAGTCCCGGCCCTGCCAACACCTACCCAGCGTCGCGGCCGCGACGCCTGGCTGTCTGGAGGAGATGACCATGCCCAAGGACATCAAGTGCGTCTTCGGGGTTGACATCGACGCCGTCGGCGGATGGCTCGGCTCATACGGCGGCGAGGACTCGCCGTCGGACATCCAACGGGGAATGTTCTCCGGCGAAGTCGGCACCCCGCGCCTTCTGAAGCTTTTCCGGCGGTACGGCCTGCCGGCGACCTGGTTCATCCCGGGCCACTCGATCGAGACCTTCCCCGACCAGGTGAAGGCGATCGTGGACGCGGGCCACGAGATCGGTGCCCACGGGTACTCCCACGAGAACCCGATCGCGATGACGCCCAAGCAGGAAGAGGATGTCCTCTCCTACACCGTGGAGCTGATCGAGAAGGTCAGCGGCCGGGCGCCCCGCGGCTACGTGCCGCCGTGGTGGGAGATGTCGAACATCACCGCCGCGCTGCTGCAGAAGTACGGTTTCACCTACGACCACGGCCAAGGCTTCCACGACTTCGTCCCGTTCTACGCCCGGGTGGGCGACAAATGGACAAAGATCGACTACTCCAAGGAGGCCAGCGAGTGGATGAAGCCGCTGCAGCGCGGCGAGGTCATCGACGTGGTGGAGATCGGCGCGAACTGGTACATGGACGACTTGCCGCCGATGATGTTCATCAAGAAGTCCCCCAACAGCGCAGGCTGGGTCAACCCACGTGACGTGGAGCAGTGGTGGCGGGACCAGTTCGACTGGGTCTACCGCGAGCAGGACTACGGCGTGTTCGCCTTCACCATCCACCCCGACGTGAGTGGCCGCCCGCAGGTGCTGCTGGTGCTCGAACGGCTGATCGAGTACATCAACGGCCACGAGGGCACCAGCTGGGTGACGATGGAGCAGGCGGCCGATGATTTCCGCCGGCGCTACCCGTACCCTGGCCCCAACGGCAGCCCTTTCATGCCCGGCACCTGACCCGGGAGGAACGCCAGGCGTGTGTGTGCTGTGTTACGAGCTCGCCGACGACGGGTACTGGGGCGACGCGATCAGCCCGGACCGGGGGAGCGAGCCGCCGGTGCGCTCCCGGCAGCGGCGGCTGCGGATCGTGGCCGCCATCCTGGCCCCGTACGGGCTTTCCGTCTCCGACCCCGGCGCCGGCCGGTACGTGGTCATAGGCAACCGCACCGGTGCCTCCGAGGTGGCGACCACCTTGCCCGTGGTCTGGCAGGCGGCGCAACGCCTGTGCACACGCCGCATCGACGTGCTCGACGAGGCGCTGCTGCAGGCGTTGGCCGGCGGGTCGCCGCCATGACGACGGACCTGCTGCGCCCGACGGCAACCGTCGCCACCGGACTGCGGCGGGTGACAGTGCTGAGCGGGTTCCTCGGCTCAGGTAAGACGACATTGCTGCGCGCGTCGCTCATGCACGCCGGCAACTCCGGCACGGCGCCGGCGGTGGTCGTCAACGACCTCGCCGGGCAGGTGACGGACGGCGCGCTTCACGCCGACGGCCTGCGGCGTGCGATCGTGCTGTCGGGTGGATGCGTCTGTTGTACGCGCAGGGCTGACCTGGCGTCGGCGCTGATGCGGCTGCTGGACGCCGAGCAGCGGGGCCTGACCCCACCCCGGGACCACGTGGTGGTCGAGACCAGCGGTCTGTCGGACCCGGGGCCGATCGCGTTCACCCTGGCCAACGACCCGGTCCTGTGCCACCACTACACATTGGACCGCATCTGCGTCACAGTGGACGCGCTGACCGGGCTGGACAGCGTCGAGCGGCACGGGGTCGCCTTGCGCCAGCTGCGGGCGGCCGACCAGATCTTCATCACCAAGGCGGATCTGGCGCGGCTGCCCGCCATCCAGGCTCTCGTCACCCGGCTGCACAAGCTGAACCCGTCGGCCGGGATCACCGTCACCGCCAACGGCGAACCGCTGCGGGTCGAGGTGGCCCGGACCAGGCGGGCCGCCACCGCAGTCGCCGGCGGGCCCGCCGCCCAGCCTGGCGGCGGCAGTCCCACCGGCGACGGTCACACCGGAAGCGTCTCCACCCTGGAGCTGGTCACCGGTGAGCCGCTCGACTGGCAGGCCTTCGCGGCGTGGCTGAGCCTCCTGCTGCACGCCCACGGTCCGGACATCCTCCGGGTCAAGGGAGTGCTGGAGGTACACGGTGCCGGCCACGTGGCCATCAACGCCGTACAGCACATCGTGCACCAGCCACAGCACCTGGCCGGATCCGTACCGCCGGGCACCCGGCTGGTGGTGATCACCCAGAATGTCGACGTGACCCTGCTCGAACGCTCCTTCCACACCTTCCTCGCCATCAGTGACCGATGAGGTGAAGCGGTGACTGTCCCGACCCGACCGCCTCGCGTGGCGGTGTTCTCCCTCGGCGGCACGATCGCGTCGACAAACTCGCCCGGATCCTCCGGCGCAGGCGTTGCGCCGCGTCTCGGCGCGGCCGAACTGGTCACCGCGGTACCGCAGCTGCAGGCGGCGGCACAGGTGGAGACCGTCGCCTTCCGGCAGTGCCCATCGGGCGACCTCACCCTGCCTGACCTGGCCGCCCTGGCGGAAGAGATCACAGCACGGTTCGCCGACGGGGTATCCGGGGTGGTGGTCACCCAGGGAACCGACACCATCGAGGAGACCTCGTTCGCCCTCGACCTGCTGGTGGACTCGTCCCGCCCGGTCGTGGTCACCGGCGCCATGCGCAACCCGACGCTGGCCGGGGCCGACGGCCCGGCCAACCTGCTCGCCGCCGTACAGGTCGCGGCCTCGCCCCGGGCCGAAGGTCTGGGTACCCTCGTCGTGCTCAACGATGAGATCCACGCCGCTCGCTTCGTGCGCAAGACGCACACCTCCAGCCCGTCGACGTTCCGGTCGGTGACCGTCGGTCCACTTGGGTGGCTGGTGGAAGGCAGGCCGCGGATCGCGTTGCGACCCGCTGTGCTGCCCCGGATCACCCCGCCGGCCAACGGCTTCCCGGCCGTCGCGCTGCTGAAGACCTGGCTGGGCGACGACGGCCGGTTCCTCGACTCGGTCGAGTCCCTCGGTTTCGCCGGACTCGTGGTCGAGGCGTTGGGTGGGGGCCACGTGTCCGCACAGATGGCTACGTCACTGGAAGGGCTGGCCCGTCGGCTACCGGTGGTACTGGCCTCCCGTACGGGCGGCGGGGAGGTGCTACGGGAAACATACGGCTTCCGCGGGTCTGAGCGGGACCTGCTGGCTCACGGTCTGATCCCGGCAGGGTTCCTCGACGGCCCCAAGGCCCGCATCCTGCTGAGCCTGCAACTGGCACACAAGGCGGACATCACTGCCGTGCGGGCCGCCTTCGAGGAAATCAACCGGTGAGCCGACGGCCCAATCGGTCCCGGGCGGTCCCAGCGGTGTGACGACGAGCGGACTCAGGCCGCGGGCGGCGTCGACGCGCACCGCCACATCGGCCAGCCGCAGTTTCGCACGCGGCCGCTTGACCACCGACCGCACCGCGGCCGGGCCGCCTGAAGAAGGATCGTTTCCAGGCCCGCTCGTAGAGCAGCCGGTAGGTCCAGACCCGGCCAGGGCCCGGGAGGGTCGTTCTGGCCGAAATTGCGTCCGGGCAGGTCAGGCGGCATGTTCGTGCTCGTGCGTGATACCGCCGAGGAAGACTGACCCTGGGTCAGCGGGGGTCGCTGGGCGTGGCGTACCAGTCGCCGTCGTGGATGATGGTGGTGACGGCGCGGGTGGTGGAGGAGGTGGGGTTGACGTAGCGGTGCGGCTGCATGGAGGAGAAGTGCATGCTGTCTCCTTCGCACAGGTGGTACTTCTCGAAGCCCAGGTAGATGTCCAGTTCTCCGCTAAGGATCAGGATCATCTCTTCGCCGGCGTGCCGGTAGAGGGTGGCGTTGGACTCGGCGCCGGGGCCGTAGACCAGTTCCAGGAACTCGACGTTCTTCATCGCCGTGGGGGTGAGGCGTTCCCAGCGGACGCCGCTTTCGATGTCGATGGCGGCCCGGTTGTCGCGGCGCACGACGTAGCGTTCCTCGTTTGGCGTTGCGGGGGCGTCCCGCTGTTCCGCTTCGCCCGTGGGTGGTGACGCCGGCCCGGTGGTCTCGCGGAAGAAGGCGTCAACCGGCACTTCGAGGGCTTCGGCGATCGCGAACAGCGTGGAGACCGAGGGGCGGGACAGCCCGCGCTCGATCTGGCTGATCAGCGAGGGGGATACGCCGACGTGGTGGGCGAGGTCGGAGACGCGGATGCCGCGCTCGGTGCGGAACGCCGCCACTCGCCGGCCGATGCCGTCGGCGGGGTCGGCGGAGTCGCGGCGGCGCCCGCCGGTGGTTGACCGGACGTTGTCGCCGCTGTCTGCTGGTCCGGCGGTCTCCGGACCTTCGGTAAGTGTTGTCTCGGACATGTCACCTTCACCGTGGCCGTCGAGGTGCCTGAAGTAACACTTAATCGATCCTAGCCTGTGTTGTCCCGACTGATTCGCTGCGGCCGTGCGTGGCGACCATCCTGCGCCGATCGAACTCTGGAAACAAGGTCTTAACAATCGCGTTTAGTGGTGCTACGGTCCCGGTACCGATCGGGCTGATCCATGGTACTGACACTAAACGGCCGGGGAGGGATCGCTGGCATGAAGGAAGCCTTCGGTGGACTCAGCAGCGACTGGAAAGAGGGCATCAACTGGGCCGCGATGCGCCCCTGGCGCCTCAATCGGGCCCGGGAGGCGATCAAGCGGTACGGCCTGGGCGCACTGCTGCTGATGTACGACGAGAAAGTTGGCGGCCGCGCCGAGGCGTGCGGCGTCGAGCCGGCCCGAGCTCGCCCTCGCCGTGCTGGTGCAGCCCGAGCTGGCCCCGGCAGCCGGCGGGATCGCCCGCGTGGAGGACGGCGGGGTACGCGTCACGGCGGTTGCCGCCACCCGGGCGCGCTGCTGAGCGGCTGGTCAACCGGCGAGACGCTTCTGGTGGCGCCAGGGGGAGCGGGCGCCGGCCATACCCCCGCCGTTCCTGGCGGGGCGGCGGCCCAGGTGACCGACCTGGCCCGGCGCGCGGCGGCGCTGCTCAACCACGACACCATCGAGTGGGCCCTCGCGGACGGTACCGTCCACTTGCTCCAGTCGTCGCGGGCATCCGCGCCGCAGCCCGCCCGAGATGGGCAGCCGCGATCCCCGGCGGGGTGCGCGTCGGTGGCGCCGCCGCGGTGGCCAGGGATGCCGTCGGCCCGCTGCGCTACGTCCGTTTACATGAGACCGTAGGTGGCGCGGAGTAGAGCATCCTGGTCGTCGACCGGCCGGTGCCCGCGCTCGCCCCGCTGCTTTCAGCGCCCGTGGCCTGGTCAGCGCGTCCGGGCCGGCGCAGTGCCACCTCATCGAGGTCGCCAGCGCGATCGCGGTACCGCTGCTGACCGGTGTCGACGTCGCGTCGGCGACCGGACCACTCGAACAGCTCAATGCCGTCCGCAGACTTGGCGCCATCGACGGCGCGCGCGCCGAACTGGTGGTCCAGTTCAGTACGGCCGCGGGGGCCGTAGATCCGGCCGCCGCCCTCACCACCGTCGCGTCCTCATTGGAGTCAATGCCGTAGCAGAACTGGAGACCGTAATGACCAATCCCTCTGGGCTGCCCTCGGGTGGCCGTTACAATCGCCGCAACGTCCTTCGAATAGCGATGCTCGGCACCGCGGCCGCGGCTCTGCCGCCAGCGCTGGGCGGCTGCTTCCTGGCCAACAAAGGGGGCGGATCCGGCGATGGCGGCGGGTCCGGGCCGATGCGTTTCGCCTTCGCCCCCGACGCGATCTGGGACTACATGCTGAAGCAGGGCACCATCAGCAAGTGGGAGCAGGACACCGGCCTGAAGATTCAGACCTCCACCACCTGGGACGAGTTCACGTTCTTCGCCGGCGGGCACGGCGACATCGTGTCGACCGCCACCTACGAACTGCCCCTGCTGGAGAAGCAGACCGGTATCAAGACGGTGACCTTCGGTAAGTACAACCTGCTCCGGATCACCCCCGTGACTCGCGCCGACAAGCCCTACCGGACGCTCGCGGACATCCCGAAGGGCTCGAAGATCGCCGTTCCCAGCGCGGTCGCCTCGACGCTGCTGTGGGGCATGTTCGCCAAGGAACTGCACGACCTTGACTTCCGCGTCGGGCAGGGCGACTACAACCTGGTCGTCGAGGACCACTTCGTGATGGCCGAACACGTCGACCGCGGTGAGGTCGAGGCGGCGCTGGTCATACCGGAGGCGGCGATCAGCCTGCTGCGTCGGGGCAAGCTCAAGGTGATGTACGACGGCAAGCTGCCGCACGAGATATACGGGTCGATCTGCAGCTGCACGCACCTCGGCGTGATGGGCAACCTGTTCACCGCCACCGAGTCCTGGTATGACTCGCACCAGGATGAGGCCAAGGCGTTCCTGGGCCTGTGGGAGGAGGGCATCAAGCTCTGGCGGGCCAACCAGGCGGCCATCATCGAGGAGTTCCCGCAGCACTTCTCGGTCGAGGCGGATGAGGACGTCACCGCTATGCAGGACTATCTCGCCAAGCACGACTGGTTCGTCGACAGCGTGTACATGGACCAGACCTGGGTCGACCAGGAGATCCGGCTCTACGAGCTGATGAAGCGTTCCGGGTTCATGGAGCAAGACGCCCCGACCCCGCGCTTCGAGCCGATCACGCCGTCCTAGCCGGGAGCCTTCCTATGTATCCGAAACTCCGAGCCCGGCCGGCACCAGCCGACGCTCGCCGTCGGGCGGAGCATCGCAGCCGTTGGCTGTGGCGCGTCGCCGGCTACGTCTTCTTCATCGGCCTGTGGCAGTTCACGTCCAGCTTCCTGGTCGCCGACTTCATCGTGCCGCCACCCGCGGTGATCCTCGCGGAGATATGGGACATCGTCGCCACCGGCCAGGTTTGGGTCCACTTCGGAGCGACGTTGCGCACGATCGCGGTCGGCTTCGCCATCGCCTACGTGCTCGGCTCCGCGATCGGACTGCTGATGGGCCGCAGCAAGTGGTGGGAGGCCTTCCTGTCCGACTGGGTGATGGCCACGCTGACCACCCCTGGCCTGATCTTCGCGCTGGTCACGGCGATGATCTTCGGACTCGGTGCGACGGGACCGATCGTGGCGGTCATCGTCACCTCCTTCTCGTACGTCGCCGTGAACGTGGTCGAAGGCGTCAAGGCCGTGCCGCGGGACCTGACCGACATGGCCCGCGCCTTCGGCCGCAACCAGGTGCAGATCCTGCGGCACGTGTACCTGCCGTTCCTGGCGCCGTACTTCTTCACAGCCACCCGGTACGGCTTCTCCATCGCCTGGAAGATAGCCACGCTGGCCGAGGTGATCGTGGGCACCGCCGGCATCGGCTTCATGATGCGGCAGAAGTTCCAGCAGTTCTCGATCGCCGGCTTCCTCGCCTGGGTGCTGCTGTTCTTCGCCTTCGCCCTGTTCCTGGAGCGGGTCGTGCTGCAGCGCCAAATGAGACACGTACTGCGGTGGCGACCGGAGGTGGCCGGATGAGGAGAGTGCACGACCTGCTGCGGCATCCCCGGGCGGCTCGCGTCCTGTCCTGGGTCGGCTTCGTCGCCAGCTGGCAACTCGTCGTTCCGCTCCTGCCGACCGAGCTGGTGCCGACACCGTCCGAGGTGGCGGTGTTCATGTGGAACGAACTGCGGATGGAGACGGTCGCGCCGCACACCGTCTACGAGTCCTTCAGCCTCAGCTTCCAGCGCCTCGGGGTGGGGCTGTTCCTGGCCTTCGCCATCGGCGTACCCCTGGGCCTGCTGATGGGGCTGCGGCGGCGGGCCGAGTGGTTCCTGCACGACTTCGTAGTCGTCGGGCTGGCCATGCCGTCGCTGGTGTGGGCGCTCGTGACCGGCATGTGGTTCGGCTTCGGCGACCTGGCTCCGGTGATGACGGTGACGCTGGCCGCGGTCACGTTCGTGGTCATCAACGTCGCCGAGGGCGTCCGGAACGTACCCAAGGATCTGCTCGACATGAGCGGCGCCTACGGGGTGAGCCGGTACGCCACCATCCGCCACGTCATCTTCCCGTCCCTCATGCCGTTCTTCTTCGCAGCCCTGCGCTACGGCCTTGCGAACGCGTGGAAAGGGCTGGTGCTCGCCGAGGTCTGGGCCTCGACCGAGGGCGCCGGCTGGGTGATCAAATTCTGGTACGACGCGCACCGCAGCCAGGGAATCGTCGGCTACGCGCTGTTCTTCATCATCGTCGCGATCTTCATCGAACGGATCGTCTTCGGCCGGCTCTCCGGCTGGGTCTTCCGCTGGCGGCCATCGGACAGCCGGCAGGCGCCGGAGCCCACGGTGGCCGACCCCGACAAGTCCGCACCCGCGGCCGTACCCGGGAGGCAATAAACCATGGCGACAATCAAAGTTACGGACCTGCGTAAGGAGTTCGTGACGGATACGTCCACAGTGGTCGCGATCGAGGACATCTCGTTCGAGGTCGGCGGCCACGAGTTCGTCAGCGTGGTCGGGCCGTCCGGGTGCGGCAAGTCCACGCTGCTCAACATCCTGTCCGGCATCGAGTCGCCGAGCCGCGGCACGGTCGACATCACCGAGGGCGACCGCAAGGCCAAGCTGGGGTACGTCTTCCAGTCCGCCAGGCTGCTGCCCTGGCGTTCGGTGCTCGACAACCTGCTGTTCGTCCAGCCCACAAGCGGGCCGCAGGCGCGGGAGCGCTGCGCGAGGTACCTCGACATGGTCCAGCTTGGACACACCGCCAAGCAGTACCCAGGCCAGCTCTCCGGCGGCATGCAGCAGCGCGTCGGCATCGCCCGCGCCTTCTCCATCGAGCCGGACCTGCTGTTGATGGACGAGCCGTTCAGCCACCTGGACGCGATCACCGCCCGGACGCTGCGCCGCGAACTGCACACCCTGTGGCAGGAGACCGGAAAGACGGTGCTGTTCGTGACCCACGACGTCAGCGAGGCGGTGGAACTGTCCACGCGGATCCTCATGCTCGCCAAGGGCGGCCGGCTCGTCACCGACATGCCCGTCGAGTTGCCGTTCCCGCGCGATCCCGCTTCGGACGAGGTGGCGCTGGCCCGCGCCGACCTGCTGCGCCGTTTCGAGTCCCTCGACCTGCTGGCCGCATAGGAGGCTGCCGCCTTGCTCACCGTCGACATACACAACCACTTCGCGCCAACCGAGACAATCGCCGGCGCCCTTGCCGGCGACGGCCTCGACGGCCTGCGAGTGGAAGCCCGGGACGGCCGGGAGTACATGGTGCAGCGGCAGGGCCTTCGCTGGCCCATCGAACCCACCTTCTACGATCCGGAGGCGCGACTGTCGGCTATGGACGACCGCGGCGCCCACCAGGCCGTGCTGTCGCTGGCGCCGACCCTGCTCATGTACTGGCTGGCGGACGCCTCAGCCGCCACCGACTTCACCCGACACAGCCTGGGCGAGCAGTGCCCGCGTGCCGGCCGGGCCGTCGGTGCCGGTGAGCGTGTGGACCAGTCCTGGTAGGCGGCAACGGCGGCGGTGGTGTCGCCGGTCATCGCGAGGTCGCCGCGTGGACCTGACCGACCGGGTGCACTCGGCGTCGCTGGCCCAGCTGGTCAACGTCATCGCGCCCATCATGACCGAGCCGGGCGGCTCCTCGTGGCCACAGACGACGTTCCACCCGTTCGCTCTCACCGCCCGCTACGCCAAGGGCGACGTGCTTCGGGTGCCGGTGCGCGTCGAGACCTATGAGACCGCGAGGTACGGACCCGTGCCCCTGGTCGACGCCGTCGCCACGCACGACGCCGAGACCGGCGCGGTCGCGCTGTTCCTGGTCAACCGATCGACAAGCAACGCCACGCCCGTCGAGGTGGACCTGCATGAACCCGGGTGTCCGGATTGGCCCGCATCTTCGCCGCGTTTTGCGCGGCCTCGTTGAAGCGTTCGCAGCCAGGACCAGGTAGGGCCGGACCTGGGCGGCGGAGTCGCGCAGCCACACAGCCGGGATGCCGCCGGTGATGAGGTGGACTGTGCCGTGCTGGCATACGCGAATCACGGTCGGCTTAGCGAGTATCGCCATGTTCCCACTCCGGCCCGTCGAAGGAGCCCTCCACCTGGTCGTCTCTCACCGACGGCGGTCACTCCGCATAGACGCGCACCTCATAGACGCGCGCCTCCGGCGACCCATTGGTGGCTAGCACTTCCAGCCGCAACGTATCGGTGGTCGTCGCGGGCACGGTGATCCGGCGATGGCGCTGGAAGTTGCCGGACTCGGCGTAGAGCGCGCGCCAGCCATCGTCGAACCGGACCAACAACCGCCAGTCCCGGACACACTCGGGCGTGCGGTGGAACGCCGATCGCTGGTCCGTACGCAGATCCAGATTCGTGTCGAAGGAGACGATGACGGTGCGTATCGTCTGCGCCGAGGGCCAACGCAGCTCCAGCCACTGAGGCAGACCCGGCTCCGAGACCCAGAGGTTGGGCTGGTCCTCCGGCCAAGGGCGTCCGTTGACGACCGCGGCCGATTCGTAGGGCCGCGACGCCGGCGAGATCCGCAGCACGTGGGCACCTTTTCGGAACTGCCGCCACAGTTGGTAGGCGGGCAACACGATCTCGTCCGGAGAGAAGCAGCGCAGGTGAGCGTTCTTTTCCTCCGGGCCACCTGGAGAGGTCGTCAGGTACTGAGCCACGGTGCCGGTGGGGATCGGCCGCGACACGGCCCAGTCGACGCCATCGGCCGCGCGGACGATGACGCGGTGCGGCAGGTCCGGCGCCACGGTCGCCGTGATCGGCACGTCCAGCCAACCGTGGAAACCAGCCCCGACGCCGACGCGAGCCGACCCGACAAGCGGGCCAGGCTCCCGGTCCCAGATGCGCCGCATCTGCTCGACCTCCACGTGCAGCGTGGCGGCGGCGCGAGCACGCAGCAGCAGCGAGACGCCGTCCAGCCGTCCCGTCGTGAGTACTAGCACCTGGGCCCGCGCCGTGTCCAGCGGCAACCAGTCGTCGGCGGTCTCAGCGAACCGCAGCGGCATCGACGACGATGCCGACACCATCGCGTGCCGGGCCAGGTCCAGCGGGTCCTCGTTGCGGGCGCTCAGCAGGCGGACATCGCGGCGGAGCAGCACCTGCCGGAGCGGTCCGATGTGCGGCCCGGCGGGATCCGCGGTCTGCCGGGGCGACAGACCGCGAGACAGCGCGTACGCTGCCGCGATGCCGACCGCAGTGCCCTGGGCAGCGAGCGAGATCTGGACCCGTACCGGTCCCAGCGCGACGTGGCTGACCGACAAGGCCCGACCGGTGACCCACAGGTTCGGTATGTTGCGGCTGTAGAACGCCCGCAGCGGCAGGCTGAACGGTGCGACCCGGATGTAGTTCGAGTAGCGCTCGTCGATGTTTTCCCGCTCCGCCGGCTCGACCCGGTTGTTGATGCCGCCCGGGATGTGCAGATCAATCCACCAGCCGGCGTACGCGACCCCATCCGGCCACTCCCGATCGGTGTGCAGGTCGTGTTCGGTGACGGTCACGTCCCCGACGAGGCGCCGGCTCTCTCGCTTGCCGGGAATCTGCCCGATCCAGTCCAGCACGTAGTTGGCCGCCGCCTCGCGGTCGGGACTGTGGTTCTTGATGTAGTTCCACACCCCGAGTACGTGCCGATGCAGCTCGTCCCGGACCGCCTGGTTGTCGTCGATCTGGTGGAACGGCGAGTTGACCTCCAGCCACCAGTACCCCCCGAAGGTGTCCTTCTTGATGTGGTACAGCCGGCGGTCGTGGACGAAGTCGTCTAGGCTGGTGTACTTCGCGATCCACTCCGGAGGTTCGTACGGGACCGGCCGATCGATCTTGCGCGCGCGCATGGTGATGGTGCTGCCGAGCGTGGAGTCGTCGGCGACGACCGGCGCCAGGGGTTCACCGAACTCCGATCGAGCCTCCCGGCCGTAGCGGTACTCCGCCCCCGCGAGGTAGCCGACCGTGGCATCGCCGGTGGCGTCGATGAACTGGGTGGCTCGCAGCAGCAGTTCCTTCTCGCTTCCAAGTTGGCTGCCGTGCACCGCCGTGATCCGTCCGTCTTCAGTGGTCACGCCGCGCACGGACGTGTTGCGGAACTCAGTCAACATGGGCTCGCGCCGAACGGCCTCTGCGAGGGTGAGGTCGTAGAGGCTGTTCATCATTCCGTGATCGAAGAAGTGCTCGTGGTTGTACGCCCGGTCGGTGAGGATGAGCTCGTGTGGCAGGCCGGTCTCGCCCGCCCACGCGCTTCCGTGCGATGCGCCGTACGGAACCACACGGATCTCGCTGGACGAGTTGCCGCCGTAGACCGGACGGTCTTGAACGATCACCACACGTACACCCTCGCGAGCGGCCGCCACCGCAGCGCACAATCCGGCCAAGCCGCCACCGACCACGACCAGATCGAACTCGTGCTCCTCGTACGGCTTTCGAGCAATGGCCATCCAACACTCCATCTCGGAACGTGAACCGCGACGAGCGGGCTCTCGACCGCAGGGCGCGCGCCGAGGTGCGCGGCGCGCGAGCCCAGCGCCCTGGCCCCTAGGCGAGGCGCGCCGGATCAGGCAGCGCTACTCAGCCACCCTAGGGCGCGGCGGCTGGCCAGACTTGGATGTTCTGGCCTGGCAAGTACTTCTTGGCACACCCACTGCCCGCCGACGAGTCATGCGTGTCGGGTTGGGCCGGCCGACGATCGCGGTGATGGAAGCCATCCTTCGTCCTGCAGAATACGGGCGTAACGAGCAACGGTCGACGGCAGCACGTTTCGCCGTTCTCCCATCGGACCAGGTGCCGTGAACCACTCGACGACTCGCATGAAACGGCTACCGTGGCGCCAGATGTACGGGCCGAACGCGATGACGGGCGCGTCGAGTGTGACCACGACCCACCCCGGCCTTACCATGGGGACGTCCTCATGCAGCTCTTCCTCGGTCGTGATACGCACGAACGGCGAAGCGTGCGCTACCGAGCGAGCGGTTTGGTTAATCACGACACAGCCATCCGTGCGCCGCAGAATTCGATTGCGTCCAGGGCGCGCCGAAGAGACCACATAGGACAGCCCGGCGGACTCGATCGCTGCATAGACACTGTCCGAAGCAGGCGCCAGCGATTCGAGGTCAGTGTCGCAGAACGCGTAATAGCCATGCGGAGTATGTTCCGGCCCGGCGATGGAACGGATTCGTTCAAGTGCCAAAGCGCAATGCTCCGCCAGCATATGTGGCGGGCAGTCATACTCCGCGAGCACGCCGAGGCCACCCGAGTGCAGGACGGGCTCGACCAGTCCGCGTACGCCTCCACGGTCAGTTGACACGGCGAGCAACTCCCATTGTTGAGGCGCCGTGGTATAGCGAGCGTCGTGCACCCCCACGCCCATCTTCAGACCGGTCGTTCCGACCAGGTCGAGCAGGTTCAGCATGGATTCGTTGTGAGCAATTTCGCCGGAGTGCCACAGGATCGTGGTCAGCACCACTCCCTGCGCTGCCAGGCCACGAAGCTCGCTGTCGCTGTACTCGCCCTCGGCGAAGCCAGGTGCCGGCGCCCACGGCTGTGGCGTCTCGGCCACGACCGGGAACGCCGGCCGGTTCGGCTCAGTAATCTGTATGCACACTCCATGCCTTGACCAAGCGAATATGTCGCCATCACTGGTCTGGCGGCCGATGAGCACCGGATTCCCCAGGTCAAGTGCCAGCTCGGCGGTGGCTTCGGCGATTGCGGAGGTCTCCTCCGTGTATGGACTGACCCGGATCTGCGCTGGATCCTGAGACTGCGGCGGGGCGTAGAGGGCGACACGACGCTCGCGGACCAGTCGCGGAAGCTGGGTCAGTACGGCAGTCGGGTCACCGAAGCACACGGCTCGGGCACGGTGACGCCAGCGGTCAGCGATCCGCAGCGTAACGCTCCCGAGATCGTCGCCGTCCGCCCACGTGTCGATGGTGGTCGCGCCGTCGACGCTGGTGTAAGCGGCCAGTGCCATATCATGTGCCGGCAGCGTCGCGCCGTGTGGGAAGGCGAGCACGTCGCGGTACGCAATCTCGGGCACGAGATAGGGTGCGAGGTCGCCTGTCGGGCCGACGAGGACTGTCCTGGGCGATTCCCGGCCGGCGTAGGCGTACGCCTGCGCGTAGAGGACGGCCGCGGTCCCGGCACAAGCACCCACCGTAAGCCCGAATGCCCGCAAGGTGGAATCGAGGACCTCGCTGCGGCCGAGGACGAACGCCGTCACCTCATGTTTCGCACATAGGTAATTGAACTGTAGGTGGTGCCCACCGCCGAGTACAGTGGAACCAGTCTGAGCGAACAACGTGCCATCACGTGAGCTCTCGAGATACTGCTCGAACAGGACGCCCGTCTCATCGGCCAACCGCGCGAGCGTCGAACTGACATAGGGCGTGGCTGGGTCGCCGGCAGACCCGACGAACAGCCACAGCGGCGAGCGCTGGGTCACGGATTATCGCCCCGCACGGGCAGGCCGGCGTGCAGCAGGCACAATTCGGCGAACAGGGCATTTGCCCAGCCGAACCAGGGCCGCGTGTAGTCGTATGGATCGTTTACATGGAACTCTTCGTGCATGAGCCCAGTGCCTGCATCTGACATGGCGAGTATCGCGAGGACGTGCTCCCGCTCCTCCGCCGTGATCGCCGTCAACCCCTGCATGGCGAGTGCGATGGGCCACACGTACGGACCATCTCCATTGTGTGGACTGCCGATACCCGCGGCGTGTCTGCCTGAGTAGTAGTACGGGTTAGCCGGGCTGAGCACGAACCTACGGGTGGCGAGGTAGAGCGGGTCGTCTGGGGCGCACCAACCGAGGTACGGCAGCGACAGCAGGCTGGGTACGTTCGCGTCGTCCATGAGTACAGCACCGCCGAGACCGTCGACTTCGTAGGCGTACACACGGCCGAAGTCGGGGTGCTCAACGACGGCATGTTCAGCCAGCGCCGCGCTGATGCGCTCGGCGTGAGTCAAGGCCCGGTTGGCCAGGTCTTCGTGTTTGCCTCGCAGCATGGCAGCCAGGCGGCGAGCGGCAACGACCGCCATGGCGTTGGCCGGAACGAGGAAGTGCATCTGGCAAGCGTCGTCGCTAGGTCGAAATCCCGACCAGAGAAGACCCGTCGGTGCGGTAGGTGTGCCGAGGCCGTCACGGGCGAGAACGCCGTCCGCGGGCCGGCAAAACCGATACGACGAATCACGATCGTGGTCGACCTCAGCATCCCACGTGGCGAGGATCAGTTCGGCGGCTGCGACGAAGTCTTCTCCGAGATGGTCGGTACGCCCGGTCACGGCGAGTACGTCGCTGGCGAGCAGCACGGGGTAGCACAACGAGTCGAGCTCATACTTGCGCTCCCAAACCTGAGGTGTCATCAGAGTGACGTCGGAGGGATCCCACGCAGCACCGTTCGTGGTCTCGTTGAACGCGTTCGCGTACGGGTCATGGCGGATCTGTGCCCACTGGCGCCGCACAACTCCGACCAGCAGATCGGCGAAGTCCGAGTCGGTACGGGCAAGGACGAGGTACGGCGTAACCTGGGCGGCGGAGTCGCGCAGCCACATGGCCGGGATGTCCCCGGTGATGACATAGACGGTGCCGTCAGCCTGCGGCCGTACGGTCGTCGCCAGGGTGCTGCGGAAGGCGCTGCGGAACAGCTCCGCCAGCCGGGGCACGGTTGAGTTCCGGCGGGCGACCTCATCTGCGACGGCGTCGAGTGCGGCGAACATCCGCACCGGCACGCGCGGGCCAACCGTGGCGTGGTTACCCTCGGCGCCCATCAACATGGAGCACCAAGCCGCACCAACCGACGCAACGACGGGCACACCCGGTGAAACTAGCCGCGGCAACGCATCGGCGATTGCACATTCTGGTCCCGACCTGTACGTCCTGCCGCCCGGTTCCGCCGCGTGGACAGATCGTCGTCGGCCGCTCGTTGAACCGCTATTGTCGTGCCCATCCGCCAGTTGGGAGGGCGAAGTGACGGAGGACGTGATCGCGATCGTCCGGCTGCGCGAGCAGGCAGCGAGCGACGGCATTCTCGAATCGCTCGCGGCCGGCGGGATCAACCTGATTGAGATCACGAGCGGAACGCCCGACGCGTTGTCAACCGTCGCTCGGCGGCGTGAGCGGACGGAGGCGCTCATCGGAGTCGGGTCGGTCCGCACGGCCGCGGAGGTCGAGCGCGCCGCTGCGTCCGGGGCCCAGTTCCTGGTCACACCAACCACCAGCGCCCCCGTGCTGGCGTCGGCGGCGTCGGCGGGCGTACCCGTCGTCTGTGGTGCGCTGACCCCGACAGAGATCGACGCGGCGTGGCGGGCTGGCGCCGCCGCGATCAAGGTATTCCCCATCGACACCGTCGGCGGGCCGCGATACGTCAGGGCGGTCTCGGCACCACTCAATGACGTGCCGCTCGTGCCGACGGGCGGTGTCGACGTGGCCGCCACGCGCGTGTACGCCGCCCTGGATTGCGCCGGTGTCGGCGTCGAAAGCCGGTTGGTGGACGAAGCGCTTGTCGCTGAGCGAGCATGGTCGTCGCTCACGACGCGGGCGGCACAGTTCGTCCAAGCATGGCCGGGGGGGTGCGAACGCCAGGCATCTAGTGTGGACATCGTGGAGGGGGACCGCGCTGACGAGAGCCGGAGGTGGCGCCATGGTTGATGTGCTGACTCTTGGCGAGGCCATGGCCGCGTTGCGCCCGCGCGGACCGGTTCGAGCCGGCGCGACCGTGGACCTATCCGTGGCCAACGCCGAATCCAACGTTGCCATCGCGCTGGCCCGGCTCGGTCACCGCGCTCGGTGGGTGGGCGTCGTCGGATCGGATCGGCTCGGCGAGCTCGTCGTTCATACTTTGCGAGCGGAAGGCGTCGACGTCAGCCACGTACGCACGGCGGCGGCACCGACGGGCATCGTCCTCTTCGAGACACGCCTCCCGGGTGTCACCCGGGTGAACTACCACCGCACAGGATCGGCCGGATCCCTGTTATCCACATCGGATGTCCTGAAGGCGCTCACACCACTGCCCCGAGCCGTGCACGTCACCGGTGTGACCGTCGCCGTCGACCGTGGGCCCGCAGAGGCGGTATCGAGCGTGGTCGAGTGCGCCCGCGATCTCGGTGGCCTGGTTTGCTTCGACGTCAATCACCGCGCCCGTCTGTGGTCGCTCGTGGTTGCCCGAGCAGCGCTGCGGCCCCTGATCGGTTACGTGGACGTTGTCGTCGGATCACCTGAAGAGATAGCGCTCGTCGCGCCGACGGATGCCTCGGACGCCGCGACGCAGATCAACGCCCTACTCAGCGCTGGCCCGACCGAGGTCGTGGTCAAGCGCGGCCGGGCGGGCGCCGACGTGTACACCGGGGCTGGCTCGGTCCATGCCGAGGCCCGGCCAGGAATCGCCGTGGACCCCATCGGCGTGGGAGACGCGTTTACCGCCGGCTACCTCTCCGGTTGGTTGGATGGTCTGCCAATCCCGGAGCGGCTACACCGTGCGGTGACGCTGGGAGCCTTCGCCGTCTCTGGAACTGGCGACTGGGAGTCGCTGCCGACGCGCGATGAATTGCCGCTGCTCGAGGAGGAAGAAGGGAAGACCCTGCGATGACCAGCTCGGCTGCGCCAGCGGGGCGACCGCCGGGGCCGCCCGAGGTGCTGTGCGCTATGGGCGAGGACACCTTCCAGAAGTTGTTCGATACCGGACTGCTGCGGCGTCTTGGCCGCGTTGGCCGGCTGCGCGACCCGTTTTGGGTCGGCGAGTTCGACTCAGCCGGCGCCCGGGCACGGTTGGCTGCAACCGAGGTCCTCGTGACGGGATGGGGCTGCCCGCCGCTGACCGCCGAAGTGCTTGACCGAGCTCCAGCGTTGCGGGCCATCGTGCACGCCGGCGGTAGCGTCCGCCAGCACGTGACCGAGGCCTGCTGGCGACGAGGCATCCTGGTCAGCTCCGCGGCCGAAGCCAACGCGATCCCGGTCGCCGAGTACACCCTCGCGGCGATTCTCATGGCGGGCAAGCGGGTACCGCAGTTCGCCGCCGAGTACCGGCGCCACCCAGGCAGCTGGTCGACCTGGCGAGACCGTGTGCCAGCGGCCTCCAACTACCACCGCACCGTCGGCATCGTGGGGTTGTCTCGCATCGGACGCCGCGTGGCCGGACTGCTGCGTCCCTTCGATCTGACCGTGCTCGCCTACGACCCTTATGCGGCACCGCAACTGGCGGAGCAGCTGGGGGTGAAAATGGTCGACCTGGACACCTTGGTTCGTCGCAGCGACATTGTGACACTGCATGCGCCGGCGTTACCTGAGACGCGCCATCTGCTCGACGCCCGCCGCCTCGGTCTGATGCGTGACCACACGACGGTCATCAACACCGCGCGCGGCAGTTTGATCGACACCGCCGCGCTGACCGCAGAGTGTGTAGCCGGTCGGCTCTCGGCGATCCTCGACGTCACGGACCCGGAGCCACTGCCCGCGGGCTCCGCCTTGTACGACTTGCCCAACGTGCTGCTCACGCCACACATAGCCGGGGCGATGCACGACGAGTTGCACCGCCTCGCGGAGGTGGCCATAGACGAGGTAGGCCGGATCGCCTCCGGGCAGCCGTTACAGCACCAGATCCGGCCTGAGCAGATGCGGACCTCGGCGTGAGGGCACGCGTGAGAAACCTGTACATTCTGGCTAGAATCCGCAGGCATGACCGAGCCCATGGTTCGGGTGGTGCCGCGTACCTGCCCGCCCGGACGGCTTGGCCGGGTGCGATACGCCGGCCGGGTTGACCACGGTCGCGGGCTGCCCCGCGGCCCGGGGTGGCGCCGGTTCGACGCCTACGGGCTCATGTTCCTGTGGCATGGCGACGGCGTCTACCGCTCACCCGATGGCACGATCGCCCTTCGTCCGGGTGACCTCGTGTACGTCATCCCCAACGTTCCACATTGGTACGGCGTGCCCGACGGCGGCGTGTGGAATGAGGTCTTCATCGTCTTTGAAGGCCCGGCCTTTGACTTGTGTCGGCAGCAAGGCCTCATCGATCCCGACCGTCCCGTTCGTCACCTCGGGCAGGTCGCCTACTGGAGGTCCCGGCTGGACGGCTTCCGAACGCGCCGCGCACCGCGTACCGCGGCGGCTGCGGACGCCGAGGTCTGCCAGATCCTCCAGGTCTTGGCAGACGTCGCGGAGCGAGACAACCAGCAGGGAGCGCAGGCGCAGGAGGCGTGGGTCAGCGAATCTCAGGCGCTGCTCTGCGCGGACCTGTCCGAGCCGCTCGACCTGCACAAGGTCGCCGAGACCGTCGGCCTACCCTACGACACCTGGCGCCGGCGGTTCCGGGAGGCCGTCGGAGTCGCACCCGCCCACTACCGCCTGCGGCACCGACTCGACGCCGCGCGCCACCTGCTCCGCCAGACATCGCTGCCGGTGGCCGACATCGCGGCCAGTCTCGGTTTCACCGACGAGGCGCACCTTGCCCGGCACTTTCGAAACCACGTCGGAGTCACAGCCGGACAGTACCGGCGCGGAGCGGGCTAGGAGGCCGCGCCGGCGCGGCTGAGACGCGGTCGCGCCCACCGCGCTATCCGACATCGAATGCGGCGCGCAGCCACTCGCGAGCCAGCACCGCATGACCGGGCGCGGTCAGGTGGACACCGTCGCTGGTCCACACTGTCGGCGGGACGCCGGCGGCGGTGAACTTCGCCTCCACCGTGACCAGCGTCGCGCCGAACTCGACGGCCAGCTTGCGAACCACCTCCACTTTGGGATCCAGATCTTCACGCCACAGGCGCTGGTCGTCGGTGAGCGGCACCAGGAACGGTTCGATCAGCACGAGGCCGGCGCCTAACCGGTCACGGGTCAGTTCCAGGATGTGTCGGTAGTCGCGCTCGAACTCCTCGACCGACGTCTTCTCACCGCGGGAGTAACGCCGCCAGGTGTCGTTGACGCCGATGAGGACCGACACGACGTGCGGTGCCAAGTCGAGGCAGTCGGATTGCCACCGGGACCGGAGATCTCGGACCCGGTCACCGCTGATCCCTGTGTTCAGGAAGGTCACGTGGCGGTCGGGATGTTCTGCGGCGAACCAGGCCGAAGCCATCAGCGCGTATCCGCAGCCGAGGCTCTCCGCCCGGGTTCGGTCTCGACCAGCGTCGGTGATGCTGTCTCCGATGAACAGCACCCGCCCGCCAAGCGGCACTTCCAGCGACACCTTTAGAACTCCCATCTGCCGATGTCATGTCGGACGACGACCCGGATCTGTGACGCTAGGAAAGGCTGACCGATCCACGATTGGATTCCCTGACTCGAGCTGTACGGATTGGTGGGCCGGGGTTCAAAACTCCGGCCACCCCGGGTCACCAGAGAACCGTTCCGGCTGGCCGGGCACGAAGTCCACGACCTGTCCCTGGCGGACCAGCCGCCGCCGCAGGTCGGTCACGTCGACGTCCTGCACCGTCCCGCCGGTCCGGGCGGCGAGCGCGGCGGCCATGCCGGCCGCATGTCCGCACATCATCCAGGTGCTCTCCAGCCGGTAGGTGCAGAACGCCACGTGCGTGAAGCTTGCCGTCCCGGGCACGAGCAGGTTCTCGCACTGCCGCCGGGACGGCGTCAGCGACCGGTATGGAATCTGGTACGCCCAGCCGACCCGCCAGATCCGGCCTTCATTCACGAAGGCCTCCGGCGAGACGGCGAGACGTTGAACGTGATGACTATCGATGAAGTGGCTACCCAGCGCGACCGCGTCGGGCTTGCGGCGATCCGTCTGCACGTCGTGCTGAGTCATCACGTACGCCCCACGCATGCGGCGTGCTTCCCGCACGTACAGCTGGTACGGCCAGTGGTCGTTGTCGACGAACTCGTCGTTGGCCAGGCCCCATTGCCGCATTTGCGCCCGCAGGCGCTCCGGTACGGTGTCGTCGGTGGCCAGAAAGTGCAGCAGACCGAGGGTGTACTCGCGATGGTCGGCCACGATTCGCTCGCGGGTGGCGTAGTCCGCGTCGGGGTAGTCGAGCTGCCCGCCGAAGTGGCCCAGCGAGATGATGGCGCTCTGCTTGTTGTTCACTTCCCACTTGTCGGGCCGACCTGGCGCGTGCTGGTACATGTCGAGGATGTCGGTCAGCTCGACCGTCCGGCCTGCGTTGGTCTCCTCGCGCAGCCAGTACTCCAGCAGCCGGTAGCGGTTGCGGTCGTAGCGGTCCGGTTCGGGGATCGGCGCCCGGCGTCCCGGGTCGTTGGTGAAGCAGAGCCGCCAGTTGTAATTCATTACGCCACGGTCCGCCGCGCCCTCGGTGACGTCGGCGGCCCGTCCGCTGATCCCGGCGAGGAGCTCGCCATCGGCGACGGTGACCGCCCGGCGCGGCGTCCGGTCCAGCCGAATCCCGGCGAGGTCCTCGTCGAACTCCTCGCGCCCCTCGCGCCCGTACGTGTAGTCGACGCCGGCCCGCGCCATGAGGTCGCCCTCGTAGCCGGCGTCCACGAAGACCTGCGCGGTCACGGAGGTGCCGTCGGTGAATCCGACACCGTCGATGCGCCCGGACCTCTTCGCCACGTGCGCCACCCGGCACCCGTACCGGATGTCGACGTTCGATTCGGCGAGCATCTCGTGGAACACCCGCTCGGCGACGTGGGACTCAAAGTAGTACGCGGGCGAATCCGCGCCGTAGTACCGGCCCATGCGGGTGTAGAACTCCAGCGCTATCCCGCCGAAGGTCCAGGTGAGCATGTGCTCGCTCTCGGCGGTGTTGAGCCCGCTGGTGGCAAGTCCTCCCACGTGTCGGGTCGGCTCGATGAGCAGGACCCGGGCCCCCTCGCGCGCGGCCGCGACCGCGGCCGCGACGCCGCACGGGACCGCGCCGTACACGGCGACGTCGTAGCCGGTCGCGGAGCCGGTGCGCGTCGGCGTGCTCAATGGTTCACACCTCCGCTTCACCACTCCGCGCGGGAGCCGTCGTCGCGGCGCGCCTGTGGCGTGCGCCACCGGTGGCCCACCTCGGCGGCGCGGGCGACGGCCGCGGCGTCCACCTCGATGCCTAGTCCGGGACCCATCGGCCGGCTGAAATGGCCGTCGACGAACGCGAAGACCGACGGGTCGACCAGGTAGTCGAGTACCCGGGACGAGACGTCGTTCGGGGACGAGATGACTTGCTCCTGGATCAGCAGGTTGGGGGTCGCGAAGCCGACCTGCAGGCACGCAGCCAACGCGATCGGACCGAGCGGGCAGTGCGGGGCGACAGTGGCGTCGTACATCTCTGCCAGCGCAGCAATGCGCCGCACTTCGGAGATGCCACCGGCGTGGGAGAGGTCGGGCTGAATGACCGCGACGCCGGCCTCGAGGGCCGGGGCGAAGTCCCACCGCGAATAGAGCCGCTCGCCGGTAGCGATCGGAATGGCTGTGGTGGCAGTCAGGTCGTCGAGCCGGCCGGTCAGCTCCGGCACGACCGGCTCCTCGACGAAGAGCGGGGTCAGCGGCTCCAGCAGCGGGAGCAGTCGGCGGCTGGCGGCCAGCGTGAAGCGGCCGTGTAAGTCGACGGCTACGTCGACGTCATCTCCTACCGCCTCGCGGATCGAGGCGACGGCGTCAACGGTCTGCCGTAGCGCGCGCGGTGTACCGAGTGCCCTGTCCTGCACCTCCGCGGCCACTTTGACCGCCGTGAAGCCCGCCTCGACATGCCGGCGTGCCTGCTCCCCGGGGTTGCCCAGCTCGGCCCTGACGTGGGCATAGGCGCGGATCCGGTTCCGCACCGCGCCACCGAGAAGTTGATACACCGGCACATCGAGAGCCCGACCAGCAATATCCCACAGGGCCTGGTCCACGCCCGCCACGGCGCTGGAGAGCACTGGACCGCCGCGGTAGAACCCGCCCTTGGTGAGCGCCTGCCAGTGCTGCTCGATCCGCATGGGATCCTGACCAACAAGGTAGTCGGCGAACTCGGCGACCGCGGCCGCCACGGTGTGGGCCCGGCCCTCGACGATCGGTTCTCCCCACCCACTGATCCCCTCGTCGGTGTCGATGCGCAGGAAGCACCAGCGGGGCGCCACAAGGAACGCCTGGACATTGGTAATCTTCACGTTATTCCCTACGAATGCTCCAGCCCCCGTCGACGACGATGCTCGCGCCGGTGATGTACGAAGCCTCTGGCGAGGCGAGGAAGGCGACGACGGCAGCGACCTCCTCCGGCCGCCCGACCCGCCCGAGCGCGGTGAGCGCGCCGATGCGCGTCAGGGACTCTGGCGACTGGTCCCGCCACGCCTTGGTCACGATCGGGCCGGGAAGCACGGCGTTGACCCGCACTGCGGGCCCGTACTCGACGGCGAGCTGGCGGGCCAGCGCGCACAGCGCTCCCTTCGTCGCCGCGTACGCCGAATGCCCGGCTACACCCGCCAGCGCGTGCACGCTCGAGGTCAGCACGAGCGCACCCTGCTGCTGGCTGAGGTCGTCGATGAAAGCGGTGACCGCGTGATGCACCGCGGCGAGGTTGACCGAGACATGGCGCTGCCACACCTCCGGCGTCATCTCGTGCGCCGGCGCGATGACCTGCACGCCCGCGTTCGAGTGCACCACGTCGACCGGGCCGAACCGCTCGTGCACCTGCTGGCGGATCCGCCACCAGTCCTCCGCCACCGCGACGTCCGCGGCCTCGGCGATGGCCGTGCCGCCGGCCTCGGTGATCGCAGACGCGACGGCGGCCGCGGCGGCCGGCTCCACATCGACCACCGCGACACAGGCACCCTCGGCGGCGAGCCGGCGCGCGGTCGCCTCGCCGATGCCGGAGCCGGCCCCGGTGACCACCGCGACCGCATCCGCAAACCGCTTGCTCATCAACCCGCCGTCCTGGGTTGGGCGGCGATCAGGTCCCGGTACCAGTAGTACGAGTCCTTCGGCAGGCGGTTCCCGCTCGGATAGTCGACCCAGACGAGGCCGAAGCGCTTGCCGTACCCCGCGTTCCACTCGAAGTTGTCCAGAAAGGACCAGTAGAAGTAGCCACGTAGGTCGACACCGGCCGCTAGCGCTTCGGCTGCGGCCTGCAGGTAGGCAGTGACGAAGGCGATCCGCTCGCTGTCACGCACTCGGCCGGTGGGGTCCACGTAGTCCTCGAAGGAGGCGCCGTTCTCGGTGACATACATGGGCGGCAGCGCGGGGTACCGATCCCGAAGCCACAGCAGCAGGTCGCGCAGGTCCTCGGGACAGATACCCCAGCCGAAGCTGGTCACTGCCCGATCCGGCGGCACCTCCTTCGTCGCGCCAAGGTCGGTCGCCGATCGGCTCTGCGGTGGGGGCAGCTCGGTCGCTCGCGCCACCCACGACTTGTAGTAGTTGACTCCGAGGAAATCCAGAGGGGCGGAGATGGTGGTCATGTCGCCGTCGCGGACGAACGCGAAGTCGCAGATCGGCTGCCAGAACTCGACCAACACCTTCGGGTACTCGCCTGCGAACACCGCGTCGGAGAACCACCGGGTTGACAGGGCATCTGCCCGCTCCGCCGCCGCCACATCCGCTGGGTCGTCGGTGGCGGGCACAATTGGCCCGAAGTTGAGCGTGATGCCGATCTGACCGGCGTAGCCGCCGGAGCGGAACGCCTGCACCGCCTCGGCATGGCCGAGCAGTAGGTGGTGCGCCGACGCGATCGCGGGAGCGGCGAGGCGCAGCCCGGGCGCATGGGGGCCGGAGTACGCGTAGAACGAGGCGCCGATGGGCTCGTTCAGCGTGATCCAGTAGGGCACCCGGTCACCGAGCGCATCGAACATCACCGTGGCGAACTCGCCGAACCACCGGGCGCACTCGCGCGACCGCCAGCCGCCGGCATCCTCCAACGCCTGCGGCAGATCCCAGTGGTAGAGCGTAATCATCGGTGCAATGCCACGCGCCAGCAGCCCGTCGACGAGGCGCTTGTAGAAATCCAGTCCGGCCCGGTTGACCACCGACCGGCCATCGGGCAGCACACGCGGCCAGGCGATGGAGAACCGGTACCCGCGCAGGCCCAGCCGCGCCATGAGGTCTAGGTCCTCCTCCCAGCGGTGGTAGTGGTCGCAGGCGATGTCGCCAGTGTCCCCGTGGACCACGGCACCAGGCTGTCGGCAATACGTATCCCAGATCGATGGTCCCCGGCCGTCCACAGTGGTCGCGCCCTCGATCTGGTACGCCGAGGTCGCCGCGCCCCATAAAAAGTTGGCCGGAAACGCCGGTACCGAACTGTCAGTCAAACTCAGCCTCCTAACGTAGTCCCGTGGTCGCGATGCCACGGATAAACAGCCGCTGCAGTGCGATGAAGAGCACGAGGACCGGCATGCTGTACATGACGGCCGCGGCGGCGATGAGGTGGTACTGCGGGCCGGTATGATCGGCGGCGTAGAGCGAGCCGACCGCGACGGCGAGCGTGGACCGGTCGTCGTTGAGAAGCAACGCCGGCATGACCCAGTCGCCCCAGGTCCACAC
>Ga0310828_1000593_pt1 | contig 33141 bp, 32 predicted proteins | sample WT_ome_3_FD_202242 | JGI IMG/M metagenome (GOLD analysis project Ga0310828, IMG submission 202242) | Sorghum-adapted microbial communities enriched on wild type (WT) sorghum from Joint BioEnergy Institute, Emeryville, California, United... ... | reverse complement strand
CTTTTTTGTAAGAAAAGATAACGTAATTTTATGAAAAGGTGTTGGAACAGTGGCCGCCAATTTCACGGAAGCCGTTGTCATCAGCCGCTAATGAATTTGCCTCCGTCAACGTGAAGGATTTGCCCAATCATGTACGACGATTCATCGCTCGCCAAAAAGACGTAGCACGGGGCGACTTCACTCGGCTGGCCTGGCCGTTTCATCGGGGTGTTGGCGCCGAACGTGGCGACTTGTTCGCTTTTGAATGTCGATGGGATGAGCGGCGTCCAAATGGGGCCTGGGGCGACACCGTTGACACGGATGCCTTGGCCGACGAGCGCTTTGGCGAGCGAACGGGTAAAAGCAACGATTGCCCCTTTCGTTGCCGAGTAGTCGATGAGTTGCTCGTTTCCTTCATAAGCGGTAACTGAAGCAGTGTTAATAATGGTGCTCCCGTTTTTCAAGTGCGGGAGCGCCGCTTTCGTTAAGAAAAAGTAGCCGAACACGTTCGTGCGGAACGTTTTCTCTAACTGTGCGGCGGTGATGTTAAGCAAGTTCGGCTGCGGGTGCTGTTCGGCCGCGTTGTTGACGACGATGTCAAGCTTGCCGAATGTCTCGACGGTCTGTTTCACCGCTTCTTTGCAAAAGGCTTCGTCCCCGATGTCTCCCGCAATGGCTAGACACCGTCTTCCTTCCTGTTCGACGAGCCGTTTCGTTTCCTCGGCGTCCTTATGTTCGTTTAAATAAACGATCGCCACATCGGCACCTTCTTTAGCGAAATGAACCGCGACCGCCCGACCGATGCCGCTGTCACCGCCACTGATGATAGCGACTTTATTTTCGAGCCTGCCGCTTCCTCGATAAGTGTCTTTGATGGTGACTGGCTGCGGGTTCATTTCACTTTGCAGACCCGGTTGGCGTGTCTGGTGCTGCGGAGGCAGCGTCGTTTGTTGCTTTGTGACCATATGTTCTCCTCCTTGGCATGTATTGTCATCGTTAGTATGGAACGGAGGAGGGGAAATATGTGCACAGAGACGATGAAGGAGCCGGTAGTTTTCCACCCACGTTTCACTTCATATCGCGATTTCCTCAATCGATGGTTTATCATTTTCCGACAGAAGACTCCCTCTTCAATTTCGTACAGGGCGTAGGCCAGAAATCAGGGGGAGATGAATGGCAGTTGGTGATAGACAAAACACTTATTCATGATTATAACAATTATAAAGATGATTGAGTCCATTGTCCGATGATCTGTTTGTCGTAAAAATAGGAAAACGAGCCGGCCGATTCAGCCAGCTCGTTTTCTGTTTATAACACATTGAAATACCTTGCTTCCGGATGGGCGAAGACAATTGCTGAGACAGATGCTTCCGGCTCCATCATATAGCCGTCAGTTAGACGGATACCGATATCTTCCGGGTGAAGGAGACGGAACAGTTTTTCTTGATCTTCCAAGTTCGGGCAGGCCGGATAGCCGAACGAGTAGCGCTGGCCTTGGTATTTGGCGGCGAAGCGCTCTTCCATCGTGAAGTCCGGGTCATCCGGGAAGCCCCAACGGTCGCGCATAATTTGGTGGATGCGTTCAGCGAACCCTTCGGCGATCTCGAGCGCCAATGCTTGGATAGCATGGCTTTTCAAAAATTCGCCTTCGTCTTTCCAGCGCTGGGCGAGTTCACGGATGCCGCCCCCGGCGGTGACAGCAAAGAAGCCGACATAGTCGATTTCCCCACTTTCTTTTGATTTCAAATAATCGGCAAGACAAAGGAACGGCGCCCGCGGCTGGCGCGGGAAGTCAAACGTCTCAAGCACGGTTTGCCGGTCGACAGGATCGTAAATATAAACGCGGTTACCGTCGCTTTGTGCCGGGAAAAAGCGATAGACGCCTGCGGGCTGAATCCAGCCGCGCTCCTGCACTTCAGCGAGCAATTCATCGACAACTGCTTTTAAGGCGAGCGCTTTTTCGTCTTTTTCTTCTAACAGCCGCTTCACTTTTCCTTTCAAACCGAGATGATGGCCGAGCACCATTTGCCAGTTGACGTACGGCAACACGTGCCCAAGCGGTACATCACGCAGCACGTGGCGGTCGAGGTCGGCTGGGATATAGACCGGGACATCGGTCGAGACGTTGGATTTGACAGCTGTGGCGGCACCAACCGCCCGTGCCGGTTCGTTCTCTACCCTTTCTTTTTTCATATAATCGATCGTACCTTGTTGGATTTGGTTGGCAAGGGCAAGCCCGTCCATGGCGTCTTTCGCGTACAAGACGATTCCATCATATTCCGGCGCGATTTTGTTTTCTGTAAACTTGCGTGTCAAAGCGGCGCCGCCGACTAAAATCGGGGTCGAAATGCCGGCTTGACGCAAATCTTGGGCGGTAACGACCATCTGTTGGGCGGATTTGACAAGCAAGCCTGATAGCCCGATAATGTCTGGCTCGTGTTGGCGCGCCGCCTCGATCAGTTGCTGCGGGGCGACTTTAATGCCAAGATCGACCACCTCGTAGCCATTGTTGCTTAAAATAATGTCGACTAAGTTTTTACCGATGTCATGCACATCACCTTTGACAGTGGCAAGCAGCACTTTTCCTTTTGTGCTTCCTTCTTTCTTTTCCATATATGGTTCTAAAAAGGCGACAGCCGCTTTCATCACTTCCGCACTTTGTAGGACTTCGGCGACGATGAGCTGGTTGTTGTTGAACAACCGTCCGACTTCGTCCATGCCGGCCATGAGCGGGCCGTTGATGATCGACAGCGGGTCGGAGTACGTTTCAAGTGCTTGTTCCAAATCAGGAATAAGCCCGTCTTTCGATCCCTCGATGACGTAGCGGGCGAGTCGCTCTTCCAAGCTCAAGTTCGTCTCTACCGGTTTGGCGGTTGTGATTTTGCTTCGGTAAAATTCGATAAATGCATTTAACGTTTCGTCACTTGTGTCAAACAGGAGCGCCTCGGCCATCCGCACTTCGTTTTCTGGAATCGAGGCGAATCGCTCAAGCTTCTCGGTGTTGACGATGGCATAATCCAAACCAGCTTGTGTGCAATGGTATAAAAAGACAGAGTTTAGCACTTCGCGCCCGGCTGGCGGCAAGCCGAACGAGACGTTGCTGATGCCGAGCATCGTTAAACAGTCAGGCAGCCGCTCTTTAATGAGACGGATGCCTTCGATCGTTTCTTTTGCTGCACCGATGTACTGCTCATCACCGGTGCCGACTGGAAAAACAAGCGGGTCGAAAATGATGTCTTGCGCCGGAACGCCGTAGCGGTTCACGAGCAAGTCATACGAGCGCAAGGCGATCTCAAGCTTTCGTTCGGCGGTGATGGCCATCCCTTGTTCATCGATCGTCCCGACGACAACGGCAGCGCCGTATTGGTGAAGCAGCGGTGCGATTTTCGCAAACCGCTCTTCGCCGTCTTCGAGGTTGATCGAGTTGATGATCGCTTTCCCTTGCGAATAGGTGAGAGCGCACTCGATGACGCGCTCATCGGTCGAGTCGATGACAAGCGGCACTTTCACTTTTTTGATCACGTGGCGGACGAATTGTTCCATATCGTACCGTTCGTCGCGGTCTGGGTCGGCAAGGCAAATGTCGATGACATGAGCACCGTTTTTTACTTGGGCGCGGGCGATTTCTGCCGCCTCTTCGTACTTGCCTTCGGCGATGAGACGCTTAAATTTGCGCGAGCCGATGACGTTCGTCCGTTCGCCGACAAAGAGCGGGCGCATCGTTTCATCGTACATGAGCGCCTCGATGCCGGAGACAGCGTGTATGTCAAACGAAGACGGGATGACTCGCGGCGGAAGATCGCGCACCGCTTCGGCAATGGCGCGAATATGGTCCGGTGTCGTGCCGCAACAACCGCCGACAATGTTGATCCAGCCTTTTTCAGCAAAACGGCGAATTTTCTCTGCCAACATGTCCGGCGTTTCATGGTAATGCCCTTCTTCGTCCGGCAGACCAGCATTTGGATAGCAGCTGACCGCTGTGTCGGCGAGCGTGGCGAGCGTGCGCAAATGGTCGGTCATAAATTCCGGACCGGTCGCGCAGTTTAAGCCGACAGCGATCGGATTCATATGGCGGATGGAGATGAAAAACGAATCGATCGCCTGCCCGGCAAGCGTCGTGCCCATCGGTTCAATCGTTCCAGAAATCATAAGCGGTACGCGGCGGCCGACGGCTTCAAACGCTTTGGAAATGCCGATGAATCCCGCTTTGACGTTCAGTGTATCTTGGCACGTTTCCAAAAGTAGAAGGTCGACACCGCCTAACAATAGTCCGCGTGCCTGTTCTTCATAGGCGGTAACAAGTTCGTCAAACGTCGCTCCGCCCGTCACTGATAACGTCTTTGTCGTCGGTCCCATCGAGCCGGCGACAAAACGCGGCCAGTCCGGCGTCGAGAACAATTCGGCCGCTTGTTTCGCCAGTTTCGCGGCCTCGATGTTCAGTTCGAGCGCTAAATGCCCAAGGCCGTATTCGTCAAGCACGATGCGTGTCGCCCCGAACGTGTTCGTTTCGATTATGTCGGCGCCAGCTTCCAAGTACGCTTCATGAATATGGCGGATGACATGCGGGGCGGTGAGGGTCAAATATTCGTTGCACCCTTCGTACGCCTCGCCGCCAAAATCAGATGCTGATAGGTTGGCGCTTTGGATCATCGTCCCCATGGCGCCGTCGATGACAAGAATTTTTCGCTGTAGTTGCTGTTCTAAGGTGATGTTAGCCATGAACAACCTTCCTTTCTTTGGCGGCCGCTTCTTTTTCGTGAATGTAGCGGATGAGCTCAACCGTCATGTCATAACGCAAAAACGGCGTAATTAAATAAATGCCGTTAAACAAGTCGAATGCAGCGTCAATAAGCGCTTTGGCGATGGCAATTCCTTCGCGCGTTGCCTCGACTGGGTCGTTGCCGCACGCCGCCATGCGGGCGCGAATCTCATCGGAAAGCGTAATGCCCGGCACTTCATGATGCAAAAAGTCGGCGTTGCGCGCGCTCACAAGCGGCATAATGCCGATGTAGATCGGTGTGTGAAGATGCTTCGTCGCTTCGTACACCTCAACGATTTTCTCTTCTGAATAAACAGGTTGGGTCAAGAAATAATGAGCGCCGTATTGAATTTTTTTCTCCATGCGTTCAACGGCTTTATCTAAATGGCGGACGTTCGGATTGAACGCTGCGCCGATTGAGAAGTTCGTTTTTTGCCCGAGCGGTTTGCCGGAGTACGACAGTCCTTCGTTAAACTGGCTGATTAAGCGGATTAAGTCGAACGATGATAAATCATACACCGATGTTGCTCCAGGAAAGTCACCGATTTTCGATGGGTCGCCGGTAATAGCGAGCACATCGGTAATGCCGAGCGTATGCAACCCCATTAAATGCGACTGCAAGCCGATCAAGTTGCGGTCACGGCACGTAATATGGATGAGTGGACGGACGCCGAGTTGTTCTTTCACGATTGAGCCGACCGCGACGTTGCTGATGCGCGGCGTGGCGAGCGAGTTGTCAGCGAGCGTTAGTGCATCAATGCCGGCATCATGGAGCGCTTTGGCTCCCACGAGAAACTTGTCAATACCTAATTGTTTTGGCGGGTCGAGCTCAACGATCACCGAGCGGCGCGTGCGGGCTAATTCTGGAAGCGGCGTTACTGCCGACGGGTTGTCGGCTTGCACTGATACTGACACGGCACGCCGTTTTACCGTTTTTTTCGTCACGGGTTTCCGGTCTTGAAGCGCCCGAGCCATCGCTTCAATATGTTTTGGCGTCGTGCCGCAGCACCCGCCGATTAAGCGCACCCCTTGGTCACGAAACGCTTTAGCCGTTTCCTCGAAATATTCGGCATTTGTCTCATAGACGAGCCGACCGTCGCGGTAGTCGGGGAGGCTCGCGTTCGGGTACGCCGATAAAAAGGCGCGCGTTGGCAGCGGTACTTCTTCCAGCGACTGAAGCATATGGTAAGGCCCGAGCCGACAGTTCAGCCCGACAACATCGGCGCCAAGCGCTTCTAAGCGTGCGAGGGCATCAGCGAGCGGCGTGCCGTCTTGCAAGACGCCAACTTCATGAAGCGATACGTGGGCGATGATCGGTAAGGTTGTCTCTTTGCGGGCGATGGTGAGCACCGTCTCTAACTCTTCTAAATCGTAATACGTCTCAAGCAGCACGCCGTCCACTCCCTCAGCAAGCAAGACAAACAGCTGCTCGCGGAACGTCCGCTTCACTTCCTCAAGCGGCACAGCGCTTTTGTTCAATGTGCGCAGTCCGCCGATTGTTCCGAGTACGTGCGTCCGCCCGTTCGCCGCTTGCTTGGCGAGCCGCACCGCCGCCCGGTTGATGGACGGCACCTCGTCCTCAAGGCCGTAGCGGGCGAGTTTTACATAGTTGGCGCCGTATGTATTCGTCTGGATGACATCAGCGCCCGCCGCGATATATGCCTCGTGAATATGGACGATTTCTTCTGGTTTTGATAGATTCAATTCTTCAAAACAACGGTCAATACCATGGGAATATAGAAGCGTCCCCATCGCCCCGTCAGCGATCAACACGCGTTGTTTTAACTCATCAAGCAATCCCACGTTCCGATCCCCCCGTTTCTCCGTAAATAAAAAGAAAAAAGCCTTCTAAGAAGAAGACTTGTCATTCGCTTCTTCTTATCTTCCAGGCTTCCGCCTGTCTGGATTTAGCACCTTGGCCGCGGCCAGGTTGCTGAGGGTTCACCGGGCCAGTCCCTCCCCCTCTCTTGATAAGAATGTTTGTATGCAGTTGTTGGGCAATGTTCTGACTATTACTCTATAATTTAGCGCATTTTCTGAAATTGTTCAATACAGTAAAGAGGGAAAATTGAAAAAAATGAGGCGAAGGGAAGGGGAGTTTGGAGGAGGATCATCGTAATGAAAGGTGTTGCTAACATGTATGAACATCTGTCTATGGAAGAAGTGCAGGATCGCTGAATCTTTGTTTTTTCGCTCGTCATGTTGAATGCTATTTTGACAGTTGTCTTCCTTCGGCGAAAGCACTTAGGAGTGGTTGTTCATTTTCTGTTGCTCTCTGTCGCAGTCGCCTTAGCGTTGAGGGGTATCATGTTTGACTTTATTGATGTGCAGGCATCGGAATCAATCTTCTTTCTGCTTGGCAAGGCGGGAATATCGGTGAAGAGTGGGATGAGGAGTTTGCTAGTTGAAATCGCAAAGCTTTCAAGGCGATATGAACCATGGGAAGCCCGTCATTCCAAGTTGAGGGGGGGTTCTGTTGCTTTTGTTCTCCCTTATTGATTTTTACTAATGCCCGTCATGATTTTTCCATTGCCCTTTTGTCATTCATATGTTCTAATTAGGAATGATGGAAATGGAAAGGGTAGGGGGTGCAAAGGTGAGCAGACAAGAAATCATCCGCTTTGACCATGTGACAAAAGAATATGATGGGACAGCGGTATTGGATGATGTTAGTTTTGAGATGGAGAGAGGAAAGTTTTATACATTACTTGGGCCGTCGGGATGCGGGAAGACGACGATTTTGCGGCTGATTGCCGGGTTTATTGAGCCAACTGATGGCACCGTTTATTTCCATGGGAAGCCGATGAATGACGTCCCACCAAACAAGCGGCAAGTCAATACAGTGTTTCAAGATTATGCTTTGTTTCCGCATTTGGACGTATTTGAAAATGTCGCCTTTGGCTTGCGCATAAAAAAGATGAAAGAAGCCGACATTCGCCAAAAGGTGAGTGAAGCGCTCCGGTTTGTCAACTTGGAAGGGTATGAGCGCCGGCGCATTCAAGAAATGTCCGGCGGCCAACGTCAGCGCGTTGCGATTGCGCGGGCGATCGTGAATGAGCCGGAAGTGCTGCTTTTGGATGAGCCGCTATCGGCCTTGGATTTGAAGCTGCGCACGGAAATGCAGTACGAGTTGCGGGAGCTGCAGCGCCGATTGGGAATCACGTTTGTGTTCGTCACGCATGATCAAGAGGAAGCATTGGCTATGTCGGATTATATATTCGTTTTGAATAAAGGGAAAATCCAGCAGTTCGGTACACCAAAAGAGATTTACGATGAACCAGTCAATCGGTTTGTCGCCGATTTTATTGGGGAATCGAACATTTTATCGGGGCGCATGATCGAAGATTTTCTTGTCGAGTTTGCCGGACAGCGTTTCGTTTGTGTTGATCATGGTTTTGCGCCTAATGAACCGGTCGACGTTGTCATCCGACCGGAAGATTTGGAACTTGTGGCGCCGAAAGATGGTCAGATCGTCATTCGTGTCGATTCGCTGCTCTTTCGCGGTGTTCATTATGAAATTTGCGGCTACGATGAAAACGGCAACGAATGGCTTGTTCATTCGACAAGAAGAGCAGAAGTGGGGGAAACGGTCGGTCTCCGGTTTGAACCAGAGGCGATTCATGTCATGCAAGTCGAGAGGGAGAAAGGAGACGTAGAATGGAACGGGCATGGCGGAACTGGTATTTGATCCCCTACGTCGTATGGCTTGTTTTGTTTGTTATCGCACCGATCGTGTTTTTAGTGTATGAATCGTTTTTGGATATTGATGGGCAGTGGACGATAGCCAATTATGAAAAAGTGCTGACGCCCATTTATTTGAAAATGATGGCTTATTCATTCTGGTACGCATTTTTAATTACCATTGTATCATTATTGATCGGTTATCCAACTGCCTATTGGTTGACAAAAACAAAGCATAAACAGCTATGGCTGTTGTTGCTCATTTTGCCGATGTGGGTGAATTTGTTGTTGAAAGTATATGCGTTTTTAGGATTGTTCGGCACGTACGGGTTGGCCAACGCCTTCTTGCAAGCGATCGGCATCGGAGCGCGGCAGCTGTTGTTTACTGATTTCAGCTTTGTGTTCGTCTCGGTGTATATTTTTATTCCGTTTATGGTGCTGCCAATTTTTAATGCGTTAGAAGAATTACCGCCGACCTTGATTGATGCTGCCCGCGATTTGGGCGCTTCGGCGTGGACAACGTTTCGCCGTGTCGTTTTCCCGCTGACGCTTGGCGGGGTGAAAGCCGGCTGCCAAGCGGTGTTTATCCCCGCGTTGTCGTTGTTTATGATTACGCGTCTTGTTGCGGGCAATCGCGTCATTACGCTTGGTACCGCCATTGAACAGCATTTTCTCGTCACCCAAGATTGGGGGATGGGGGCAACGATTGCCGTTGTGTTAATGATCGCGATGGCGATCATTGTCTTCTTGACAGGAAGCGGAAGGAAAGAGGGAAGTCGATGAAACGTACACATCGGTGGGGGCGCTTATATTTGCTGGTTGTGTTTGCTATTATGTACACGCCGATTGGGTACTTGATGTATTATTCGTTCAACAGCGGCGGGACAATGCACGATTTTCAATCATTCACGTTGGAATGGTATCGCGAGGTATTGTCAGATGATCGATTGTTGATCATCGTGCTCAATACGATTGTCGTCGCTTTGTTGTCAGCGGCAGTCGCGACGATTTTGGGCGTCATCGGGGCATTGGCCATTTATTATGTCAAGCGGCAACGGACGAAACATACCCTTCTCGCCCTCAACAACGTGCTGATTGTCAGTCCGGATGTCATCATCGGTGCTTCGTTTTTATTGCTGTTTACGCTGGCTGGCATTAAGCTGGGGTTTACGTCCGTGCTGTTGTCCCATATCGCCTTTAGCGTGCCAATTGTCGTATTGATGGTGTTGCCAAAACTCGAGGAAATGAGTCCGACGTTAATCGATGCGGCGCGCGATTTGGGAGCAGGGCCGTGGCAAGTGCTGTCGGGCGTTGTACTTCCGTTTTTGACGCCGAGCATATGGGCCGGATTTTTTATGGCGCTCACCTATTCGCTTGATGATTTTGCCGTGACATTTTTTGTCACCGGAAACGGCTTCTCGACGTTATCGGTAGAAATTTATTCACGGGCGCGCCAAGGCATTTCCTTATCAATCAATGCGCTGTCGACATTGCTGTTTTTGTTTACGATGTTGCTTGTCGTCGGCTATTACGTGCTCAGCCAAAAAGGCGGGAGAATGTATGGGATAGGGGGGCGGAAGTAGGTGAAACGGCTTGTTCAAGGATTTGCTGCTATATTCATCGCCGCGTTCGCCCTCATGTTCATGACCCAGCAGCTGAACGAAGCGGAAGGATATGGAGGCGACAAGACGGTCAGTGTGTACAACTGGGGCGATTACATCGACCCTGCGCTTATCCGGAAGTTTGAAAAAGAAACCGGCTGGAAAGTGATTTACGAAACGTTCGATTCGAACGAGGCGATGATGGCGAAAATTGCTCAAGGCGGCGCGACGTTTGATGTTGCCGTTCCGTCCGATTACGCCATCAGCAAAATGATTGAGGAAAACTTGCTCTTGCCGCTTGACCATAACAAGCTGCCGAATTTGAAATATATCGAACCGCGGTTTCTCGACTTGTCGTTTGATCCGCATAACCGGTATTCGGTGCCGTATTTTTGGGGGACGGTTGGCATTGTCTACAACCGCGAGATGCTTGGCGGCAAAACGATCACCGACTGGAACGATTTATGGGATCCAAGCTTGCGTAATCAAATTTTGCTTGTCGATGGGGCGCGTGAAGTGATGGGGATGGCATTAAACAGCCTCGGCTATTCGCTCAATGATACGAACAAGCATCATCTGCGAGAGGCAAAACAAAAGCTCGACCGGCTCATGCCGAATGTGAAGGCCATTGTTGGCGACGAAATCAAGCTGCTTCTCGTCAATGAAGAGGCGGCCATCGGTGTCGTCTGGTCGGGCGATGCGGCGGAAATCATTGCCGAAAACGACAAGCTCGATTATGTCGTGCCCGAAGAAGGATCCAACTTATGGTTTGACAATATGGTAATTCCAAAAACGGCGAAAAACATCGAGGGAGCGCACGCGTTTATCAATTTTATGCTTGATCCAAAACATGCGGCACAAAACGCTGAGTATGTCGGCTATTCGACGCCAAATAAAGCGGCGCTTCGCTATTTGCCGAAAGACATCGCCAACGACCAGCGTTTTTATCCGGATTTAGATTCGGTCGGGCGTTTGGAAGTGTATGAAAACTTAGGAAAGCGCATGCTTGCCTACTACAATGAGCTGTTTTTGGAGTTTAAGATGCATCAAAAGTAAACAATCACCGGATGAGCGAGTGCGTGTCTAGAAAAACTCGACACGCGCTCGCTTTTTGTTGAAAAAGTTAGTGCTTTCTTTTTCTCGGGATCGTCAGTGTCTTCCAGTGATCAGCGTTTAGCTGTTTCGCGATATAGACAATTTGTCCGATATGATACGAATAATGATACATTTGCCGCTCAATTGCTTCGATGACGGAATGGGGTTTGCCGCGGATCGTGACCGTCCGCAACAAGTCCGTTGCTTGCAGTTCGTTCAGCGTTTGAAAGAAAGCAGCCCATCCCTTTTCCCAGTAAGCTTCTATCTTACCATACAACCATAAAAAAGCAATATATAGTACGATTTTTTAAAAAACATACTATATAATGTGTTTCGGATAGCTTTTTTTATTTTGTCAAGCAGAAAAAACAATAGAAAACAGGGAAAAAGGGAGAAAAAATTCCTTATTCATTGAAGATCTTTTTTAAACCGTTTAACTATTAGCTTTTATTTCATTTTCTAACTCTTCAATTTCTAAATGCCATTTATCTCGTGTACTATACAAAATTTCGCATACTAATTTTGAAAAGGAGTCTTTATTTTGATTTATCTCTTGCTCTAACTGTTTTAAATCCGCTTTTAATTTTTCAACTACTTCTTTTTTTTCGTCGATAGATATATATTCGTAAATTTTTTTCATGAATACCACTCTCGTTTCTACCCGAAGAATTGATCAGAGTTAATTTAATGATTTCTCCCTTACCATATTCACTATAATAATCCAAGTAAAGAAAATAACTCCTTTTTGCTACGTCTGCGCACTACTGGAAAATCTGGTACGCCACCGCGCAAAACGTCGCTGCTTCGAATATGACGATGGCCGCCCCAGCGCGAATCGCGCTCGTCGCTTCAACACTCGGCCGCCCTAGCGCGGAAGGAGAAACGATGCGCCTTGTCGGGCCGATTGTCGGTGTGGCGCTGGTGATTATCGTTCTTGGCGTGCTTATCGGGAGAGCAGCGGCGGGAATGTAGAGGTCGCCTGCTTACTTCAGTCCCTGATATCATATGATCGGTTTTTGCTCTAATTCCAAGATAAGCTGCTCTTTTCCCTTGCTATAAGAATCCATATCATAAGCGAACTTGCCGGCTAGCTTCTCTTTCAAAATTCCTATCGTTCTGCTTGTAAAACAAAAAGCGGATGGGAGGTTTGCCTCATCCGCTTATCGATAATTCACAAACTGCACATCAATCGGCAAATCCGCTTCGCGAATGGCGGCGATCACCTTTTGCAAGTCATCTTTGCTTTTGCCGCTGACGCGAATTTGATCGTCTTGCACTTGGCTTTTTACCTTTAAGCCGGTGCTTTTAATGATCGTATTGATCTTCTTCGCATTATCTTTGTCGATCCCTTGGACAAGCTTGGCGCGCTGGCGTACCGTGCCACCCGAGGCCGGCTCAATTTTGCCGTATTGGATGTTTTTCGTCGCCACCCCACGCTTAATGAGCTTGCCAATCAGAACGTCCTTCAACTGTTCAAGCTTAAACTCGTCGTCGGAGATGAGAACGAGCTCATCTTTCTCTAGGGAAATGTCGCTTTTGCTTCCTTTGAAATCATAGCGCGTTTTAATTTCTTTCATGGCGATGTTGATGGCGTTGGTCACCTCGGCCAAATCAACTTTCGAGACGATATCAAATGAGCTTTCTTTCGCCATAATAAACCTCCCGGGCGTGTGATGTACTTTCATTATAGAAAAAGGTGGGAGGAAAGACAACAATAAACAAGGAAGGAGAGAAGATTAGACAAAGTTGTTGAAACATGATGACTTAAACGAGTGCAAGCACTCATTTTTATGTACAGCCGTCATATCTAAACAACATAAAAGGATTTTGAAAAGTGTTAACGTCATTGTAATAACTTATCTTTCTGTTTCATAAATATAGCGTTGTAAAAGGTCCGGTGAGTAATCTTGGGCATGTCCTGTATACAGTCGACGAAATTGAAGGTGATAAACTTGAAACATCAAGTAATGAAAAAAGAAACATTAAAAAAACAAGTATACGAGTATTTACGTGAGGAAATTATTACAGGTGGTATTGCACCTGGGGAAAGGCTGATCGAGGAGAAAATAGCAAAAAAAATTCAGGTGAGTCGAAGCCCCATTCGGGAAGCCATTCGCATGCTTGAAAAGGATGGGCTTGTTATTATGAACAAAAGAGGCGGAGTTACTGTATTTAATCCAGATATGGAAAACTTTCAATCTCTGTATGAATGCAGGGTGGAGCTTGAACCGGCTGCTGCCTATTATGCAGCTCAGAGGATAACCAAAAAGCAGATTGAGGAACTTCGGAAACAATTGTTTTGTAGTGACACGAAATCCTACGAACTAAAAGAGATTCTTAATATGAATACAAAGTTTCATGAGGGAATTGTACAGGCAAGTAGAAATCCTTTTTTGATCAAGATGATTGGAGAAATTCGAGGAATTAACAGCCTTTACAGAATGGCTATATTAAAACGAGATGTTTTGCGTATAAAGTCAGCTGCCGAAGAACATCTTAAAATATTTGAAGCCATTATAAATGGGGATGGGGAGAAGGCAAGAGAGTATATGAAAGAGCATATTGTAAGCGATTACAACTATTATACAAGTATTTATCGGGAGAGGGAGTGAAGAAAAGGGTGTCTAAAAAACTGCCATTAGAAGGAATTAGAGTGCTAGAAATGGGCAACTTTGTAGCTGCTCCGTTTGCTGGGAAAATAATGGCTGAATTTGGAGCAGAGGTTATTAAGGTTGAAGAACCTGTATCAGGAGATCCGTTGAGAAATTGGCGGATTATGTACGGCCACTCTTCCATCTGGTGGTATGTGCAAGCAAGAAATAAAAAGTCAATTACAGTAAATTTGAGGAAAGCCAAAGGTCAACAGATTATTAGACAGCTCATTTCTAGGGTTGATGTGGTATTGGAAAACTTTAAACCTGGAACGCTCGAAAAATGGGGATTAGGTTATGAAGAGTTAAAGAGAATAAACCCTTCTATTATTATGGCAAGGATATCAGGATATGGTCAAACGGGTCCTTATCGTGATAAGGCTGGCTTTGGAAGTGTTGCTGAAGCAATAGGAGGATTGCGATATTTGACTGGGTATCCAGATCGCCCTCCGGTAAGAGTGGGAATAGCGATAGGAGATCTAGTGGCAGGCTTGTATGCAGTGATTGGAACATTAATGGCATTGCATGTTCGAAAAGAAGGTAAGGAAAGAAAGGGACAGCTAATCGATGTGGCTCTTTATGAATCTGTGTTTAGTTTGTTAGAAGGTGCATTACCTGAGTATGTGTTGAGCGGTGTCGTAAGGGAACGAACAGGAAGCACTCTCCCAGGAGTGGCTCCGTCCAATACGTACGAATGTAAAGATGGGAAGCATGTTGTGATTGGTGGGAACAGCGACAGCATATTCCAACGTCTGATGAGGGTTATAGGACGGGAAGATATTGCTAATGACTCTCAATATGCTAACAACCAAGGAAGAGCGAAAAATGCTGAGTTTATTGATCAGGCTATAGAACAATGGACAAAGCAACATACGTTGGAAGAAGTGTTAAAAGCGCTTGATGAAGCTTCAGTTCCAGCTGGTCCTATTTACAGTATTCGAGATATTGTTAATGACATTCAGTATAAGGAAAGAGACATGTTGTTGCCAGTAACATTAGAAGACGGTAGAAATTGTTTGTTCCCAGGTATCGTCCCGAAACTGTCTGATACTCCAGGACAAATGAAATGGATCGGGCCTAAGTTGGGAGAACATAATGAGGAAGTATATACGAGGATATTAGGTTACTCTCGTCATCAATTGAAAGAGCTGAAGGATGAAGGGGTGATCTAAATTTGCCTGATGTTCAAATTATAGATGTAAGCCCTAGAGATGGATTACAGAACGAGCAGGTCATTGTTTCGTCCGAAAAAAAGAGGATGCTTATTGAAATGCTTGTTAAGTCAAACATAAGGAAAATTGAAGCCACTTCCTTCGTCCATCCACTAAAAGTCCCGCAGATGGCAGATGCAGAACAAGTACTAAAATTATGCGAGGAATTGAGTGAGATTGAACTTGTAGCACTTATCCCCAATCTGAAAGGATTCCAACGAGCTAAACAAACAAAGATATCCGAAATAAACTGGGTGACAGCCGCTACAGAAACATTCAATTACAAAAACATAGGGATGAGTATTGAAGACAATTTTGCTCAATTCAAACAGCTAGTTCAAGAGAGCAGAACATTAAATATTACAATATGCTTTTCTATAGCAGTAAGCTTTGGTTGTCCTTATGAAGGGAAAGTAAGTCCAGTGAAAGTTATATCTCTCGTAGAACGCGCCATAGAGGCAGGAGCGAACCGAATTGGAATCGCTGATACTATTGGAATTGCCACACCGAAACAAGTTAAAGAATTGCTGACCGAAGTTCTACACATTGCTAAATCGATTCCTATTGCGATCCATCTTCATGATACGAGAGGAATGGGGTTAGCGAATGCTTATGCAGCATTAGAAGCAGGAGTGAAAATATTCGAAACGTCTGCGAGTGGTATAGGAGGCTGTCCCTTTGCGCCTGGTGCGGCAGGCAACTTGGCAACAGAGGATTTAGTGTACATGTTTGAGCGAATGGGAGTAAAAACAGGAATTGATTTTGAGAAGCTGCTAGACGCAGCTGACTTTGCAGCAAGCCTTACATCCAATGGATCATTAGGAAGGATAAGACAAGTAGAGAAGAAAAGGGGGAGTTTTGGATGAGAAGGTTATCACTACTTGTAAGTGTATTATTTTCAGTTTTAGTCATTTTAAGTGCATGTGGCCAAAGTTCTTCAACAACAGGACAACAGTCAAATAAAGGAACAAACAATGAGTATGAGCCGGTTACAATAAGACTAGCTTATAATCTCCCGCAAGATCATCATATTTCTGTCGGAATTGAAAATTTTGCAAAGACAGTCACTGAAAAATCTGGGGGGAACGTAAAAATTCAAGTATACCCCGCAGGACAGCTTTTAAGCGACAAAGAGATGAATCAGGCTATACTAACAGGTGGGGTGGAAATGGGAGTAAACTCCTCGACATTATGGGCTTCTACAGTTCCAGCAATGGGAATTTTTGATGTTCCATACGCATTCCCTAATTATGAATTAGCCGGAAAAGCGTTATCCGGGGAACTGAGGGAAAAATTGAACAAGGCTATGGAAGAAAAGGGAGTAAAAGTATTAATGTACGCTGACTACGGATATGCGCAGTTTGCCAACAATGTTAGACAACTGAAATCTCCGGAAGATTTTAAAGGGTTGAAAATTCGTAGTATTGGTGATATTCCGTCTGAAATGATCAAAGCGTATGGAGCGTCACCGGTATTTTTAGGAGCTGGGGAAGTATATACAGCGTTGCAAAGAAAAACGATAGATGGAGCAACGTCAGGCACGACTGCTATGCTTCAGCGTCATTACGATGAAGTTGCTAAGTATTTGACGATTAATAATTATTCTTACCTTGAGTTTATTCTTGCAGTAAATAAAAGTTTTTGGGATCGTCTGCCTGAAAAAACAAAGAATCTCTTATCTGAAACTGCTCAGCAAACAGAACAATGGATTAGGGAACAAGCGAAGGCGGAAGATGAAAGAACAGCTAAGGAACTTGAGGAAAAAGGAATGGAGGTATATGTGGTTCCTGAATCAGACCTTCCTAAGTGGAAAGAGGCCGCAAAACCAGCGAGAGATGTATATATTGAGAGGGCTGGGGATTTGGGCAAGGAATTGCTCAATATTGTAGAAACGATCAACTAGATAATGGGGTAGACAAGGGAGGGAGAGCTCCCTCCCTCATTTGTTAGGGGGGAGAAGATGAGAATTTTTTCCATTCTATATAGTTTTTTGGACCGATTGATTCAAGCAGGTGGGGCTGTGGCAGGAATATTGATTATATTGACTACTTGCATGACAACTTTTGACGTTATTGCTAGATCAGTGTTTAATCAACCAACCGTTTGGGCTACGGAATTATGCATATATGCGATTATTGGAAGTTGTTTCCTTGGTTCCGCCTATACGCTGCGAACATACTCTCATATTACTGTTGATTTACTGATTAATATTGTCCCACGCAAAGTTCAAAAAGTTTTGGGGTATGTTTCCAATGTATTTGGATTCGTCTTCAGCCTTATTTTCACTATTTACAGCTTAGAGCATGTTTTGAACACATACAGATTAGGGACAACTTCATCATCATTGTTGCGGGTTCCTATGTATCTTCCAGAAATGTTTCTCCCTATCGGAGGATTATTGCTTTGCTTCGCCTTTATATTACAAATCGTCGATGGGGGAGTGTCCAAAGGAGGGGGACATTTGTGAATATAACATTTTTTCTTGGGGGAATGGCTGCGCTTCTGTTAATAGGAATCCCTGTAGCTTTTGCGCTCGGGTTACTTGCTATAGGTGGGATGTATCTATTTAATGGGGGAACATTTTCTTTCTCACAGATCCCTATTATCTCTTATAAATCGTTAGATGATTTTACTTTAACAGCACTGTCTATGTATGTTCTTATGAGCCAAGTTTTAGTGGTGAGTGGTGTTGGACGCGATTTGTATGAAATGGCAAGTAAATGGTTTAGACATCTTCCAGGGGGACTAGCCATTGCTACATTGTTTTGTTGTGCGATCTTTGCAGCCATATCTGGTTCAAGTGTGGCAACTGCGGTAACAGTGGGAGCGGTAGCACTTCCAGAAATGACTAAACGGGGGTATGATAAAAGAACCGTTCTTGGACTGCTAGCTGCTGGGGGGACTTTAGGTATTTTGATTCCACCTAGCGTGCCGATGATTATATATGGTTCGGTGACAGGGGAGTCTATAGGAAAATTGTTTGTTGCCGGAATCATCCCGGGGATACTACTAACCATTATATTTATGATCTATGCTTCATGGAAAACAAGGCATATTAAAGAAAAACCAGCAACATGGTCTGAGAGAATCGAGGCGTCTAAAACAGCTATTTGGGGACTCATATTGCCGATCATTGTTATTGGTGGCATTTACACAGGGGTTTTTACCCCCACAGAGGCGGCTGCTATTGGTGCTATGATTAGTATACTTATTGCCATTTTTGTGTATAAAAATTTTACTTTCTCTAATATCAAAAAGATTGTATTATCCACAGTAAAAACAAATGCTATGATTTTGATGCTTATCGTAGGAGCTATGTTGCTTGGATATATCATGACAATATTGCAAATCCCCCAAACAATTACTCAATTTGCTATTTCACAAGATGTCTCTCCTTGGGTTATTTTTATTTTAATTAATATTGTACTGCTTATTTTGGGGTGCTTTTTAGAAACGATATCAATTCTTGTTATTACATTACCAATTTTGTATCCTATTATAACAGCTTTAGGTTTCAATCCAATATGGTTTGCAGTTATCATGGTTGTTAATATGGAGTTGGCGCTTATTACTCCTCCTGTGGGATTAAACTTATTTGTTCTAAAAGGCTTGGATAAAACAAATACAATTGCCGAGATTGTTAAGGGAGTAGTACCGTATGTTGTTATTATGATAATGTTCATTGTTGTATTAGCCATTTTTCCAGAACTGACAACCATTCTTATAGGGAAGGTTCAATGAGAGAAGTAAGCAAGCTGCCTATTTTACCAGTAGGCAGCTTTTGTGTTGCTCACAAATGATCCGTCTTCTTCGAATACGCGAATTTCCCGGCTTCGCGATTTTTTTCGCGCATCATGTTTTTCTCATGGCGCTTCGCTTGGTTGTCGCGTGCTTTTTTGTCGTTGTCGCTTGTGTTTGGCATGGACAGCCCTCCTTAAATTCCGATCATGTGCCATTAGTATGCAGCAAGTCAACATGAAATATCACGGAAAGGGGGAAGGGAGTTTATGGAAGAGCACCTTGAGAATTTCCATGAAGGGATAGGGATTTGAATAGTCACACCTTCTTGAACCGGGGGCGATAAACGCCAGTAAGGTGCTTGCCCATAAAGGCTTAGGAGATCCAAGTCGGCATCCGCGCGAAGGAATAGGAAAAGCTCGTGCACAAGAGCGTCTTGGATGTCATTTAGACGGCGGAAAGCTTAGAAGGTTCTCGAGATTAACTGCGGTGAAAAGAACAGGCGCCCATGTTGTGCAGGCGCCTGTGTGTTGTTCGACGGGAACGTCGTCAGATTTCAATGGATTTATTCAGAAAAAACAAAGCGATCGTCCCCGGTCCGGCGTGGGCGCCGATGGCGCTGCCGATGTCGGAGAGGAAAAAGCGTGTACAGCCGTACGTTTCTTCGATCATTCGCTTCAGCTCAAGCGCCGTTTCTTCGTCATCAGCATGGCTGATGCCGATCATTTGTTTTTGCAAATCATCGCCGCGTTCGCCCATTAGTTCGACCATTCGTTTCAACACTTTTTTTCGCCCACGCAGCTTTTCGAGCGGGATGAGGGCTCCGTCTTCAACATGGAGGAGCGGTTTAATATTGAGTAAACCTCCAAAGGCGGCGGCGGTTTTGCTGATGCGGCCGCCGCGCGCCAAGTATTCGAGATTGTCGACGGTGAAAATGTGTTCCATATGGCGGCAGTACGCCTCAATTGTTTCGCAAAGCAAGTTGTATGGGGTGTTTTTTTCAGCCAGCTCGACTGCTTTTATGACGGCCAGCCCTTGGCCAAGCGAAGCGCATTTTGAGTCGATGACCGTCAGGCGAAACTCAGGATATTCCTCAAGGAGTTCGCTGCGGACGGCCATGGCAGTCTGGTATGTACCGGATAATCTCGATGAAAAGGCGATGTACAGGCATGGCCGGTTTTCTTTGGCGTATGGCAAAAACAGCTCCTTCATTGCCAGTGGACTCGGCTGTGACGTTTTCATTGCATGGCCTTGGCGCATGGCGTCGTACACTTGTTTCGGTTCGATCGTCACACCGTCTTCGTAGTCTTGGCCGTCCCAATGGACGACAAGCGGCAAAAAGGCGATTTGATGCTCGTGAAGATAAGATTGCGGCAAATCTGCACCGCTGTCGGTAATGATTTGAATGGACATTGTTTGTCCTCCTCTTTTCTCCTTCCGTGTTCCGTGCGTCCGCATCGGATGAACGAGCGGTTTTCGCAGGGGAACAACGATTGATGTCTCTATGTTCAGTGTAGCGGTTTTGAGCCCGGAATACAATGGAAAATCGGCCACGAACAAAAAAGAGCTGCGGGAATCCCGCAGCCGTTATTGAGTGAGCTCGTCAAGCTCAGCTTGAAATTGACGCAACTGCGCTTTTTCAGCCGTATTGGAATGCGCGTAAGCTGAAGACAAGGCGTTTTTGGCGATGGCGATGGCGCGGTCGACGCTCATATCGATCTCGCCGTTGGCTGCTTGTTTCGCTTGCGCAACGGCTTTACGCGCCTCTTGAAATAAACGGTTACCCATCGCTATGCGCCCCCAAGCGACGTTTCTACCGCTTGTTCCGCTTTCCGCGCTTCCGCTTCGGCGTACGTCAAATGGTAAGGGATTCGTTTGTCATGTCGTTCGACTGCGTCGACACTTTGCTGGATAAAACGCTTTGATTTGTTCCGTTTGCCCATGACGGATTCCCCCTTTAAAAAATGAAGACGCACGTTGCGTCACGTATAGTGTAACCGCGGACAGGGAACAGTAGTAAGGAAATTCATTACAAACAGCCGTTGGTCACTGTCAAACGGCTTTGTGCGTCAGGAAGGTCCACAGTCGGTGAGAAGCAGAAAGAAAGCAGTAGGGAGGCTTGTGAAACCTCCCGTGGTGAGATGGATGGAATAGCTATAGGCCTAGAACGTCTTGCAAATATACACCGATGCCATCTTCTTCATTCGTTGTTGTCACATCGTCAGCCACTGTTTTCAATGGTTCGATGGCGTTGCCCATGGCGACGCCAAGCCCAGCCCAATCAATCATTTCTAAATCATTGTCTTCATCACCAAAAGCAATGACGCGTTCCCTCGGGATGCCGAAGTAATCGGCGACTTGTTTTAAGCCGGCGGCTTTATGGACGCCGTGGCGGATGATTTCAATGACGTGCCAAGGTTCATTCCAACGCCGATGGTGCAACACATTGGCATATACATTGGATAAATGGGATCGGATTTGTTCGATATGCTCACGGTCTGTATAAACGAGCACGCTCGTCGGGTCTTTGCCGAGCGAGCGGCGCAAATCGCCGATTTCCACGGTTGGGTTACCGAGACGGATGATGTCGAGCAAGACGTCGTCATGTTCGTGAGAATAGACGTCGTCCATCACTTCTGCCAAAATGTTTTTGATTCGATACGTTTCCCCGAGTTCGACAATGTCTTTAACGACAGGCAATGGCAACGGAAAATGGCGCATTCCCCATGACGGTTGGCGCGGGTGGTGAACAAACGCACCGTTGAAATTGACAATCGGTGTGGTGAGGTTCAGTTCCTCGTAATACATGCGGCTCGCCCGATACGGCCGGCCGGTGGCGATAACGACCAAATGGCCAGCGTCGATCGCGCGGCGAATCACATCCTTTGTAAATGGGGAAATCGTCTTATCTTCTTTCAACAACGTCCCATCAAGATCTAAGGCGATTAAATATTGTTTCATTACGCTCTCCTTTGCTTTTGGCCATTTTTTTCCTAGTACATAGTGTAACTCTTTTTCGAAATAATTGTCTACATGGTACAATATACCATGATGAAAAGGAAAAGGGGTTTGTATAACAATGGTCATGATCGAAAATGAACAGTTGGCCGAGGTGCCGGTTCTTCATGTCGTTAAGCCGGAAAAGAAGCTGGAACAGCTGCCTCTTATTTTCTTTATTCATGGTTTTACGAGCGCCAAGGAACATAATTTGCATTTCGGCTACTTGCTCGCGGAGGCGGGCTATCGTGTCGTGCTGCCGGACGCGTTATTCCATGGCGAGCGGGACGAAGGGTTAAGCGAACGGAGGTTGCAGCTGTCGTTTTGGGACATTGTCGTACGGACGATCACGGAAATAAATGAGATTAAGAATGATCTTGTCCAGCGCGGCCTTGCTGATCCGGAACGGATCGGAGTCGCCGGAACATCGATGGGTGGGATCGTCACGTTTGGAGCGCTCGCTGTGTATCCATGGGTGAAGGCGGCAGTGGCGTTGATGGGTTGTCCGAACTATAGCGCCTTTTTTGATGCGATGATTGAAGAAGGGAAACGGCGCCAAATTGACATTCCGATGCCGCCGGCGTTGCTTGCGCTCGAAAAAGAAAAGCTTGCCCGCTATGATTTATCGAAACAACCGGAAAAACTCGCCGGACGGCCACTGTTCATTTGGCACGGGAAATGTGATGGAGTTGTCCCGTATGCTTATACATATGAGTTTTACGAACAAATTAAACCACTTTATGAAGGAAACGAAGATCGGCTGAAATTTATTACCGATCCGCACGCGGGTCATAAAGTGACACGAGAAGCGTTTTTAGAGACGGTGCGTTGGTTTTGCGAGTATGTGTAAGCAAAGTCGGCAGTGAGCCCGTCGCCGTGGAAAATGAAGAAGGATTTTATGAACGAAATCCGCCTTTCAATGCAAAGAAAGGCGGATTTTTTCGTTTAGGCACCTTTTTTCATTCAAATGAATATTTGAATATAAAAAAGAGATATGATACGCTATATTCAAATGGATGTTTGAATATCGGCGGGAGGAGAAAAGACATGCATCGCCCGGATGTGTGCGACGTCTACTGTTATGATGAAGAAAAGGTCGACCGTGTTCAGCGCCGGCTGCATGATGAAAACATTGCCGCCATTGTGCCGTTTTTCAAGGCGCTGGCTGATGAAAACCGAGCGAAAATTGTATATGCGCTTTGCGGAGAGGAAGAACTGTGCGTCTGTGATTTAGCGAATGTGATCGGGGCGACGGTGGCGACGACATCGCATCATTTGCGCATTTTGTACAAACAAGGAATCGTGAAGTATCGAAAAGAGGGAAAACTCGCCTTTTACTCGCTTGATGACGAACATATTCGCGAGTTGTTACTTGTGGCGCTTGCTCATCGGAAAGAGGGGGATGGCCGTGGCGAATGAACAGGCGTTGGAGCAACTCGAAACAAAAACGTATCGAGTGCAAGGGTTAACGTGTACAAACTGTGCCGCCAAGTTTGAGCAAAATGTCAAAGCTTTGCCCGGCGTCAAAGAAGCGAAAGTGAATTTCGGCGCCGCCAAGCTGACCGTATGGGGGGAGGCGACCATCGAGGAGCTCGAGCAAGCGGGGGCGTTTGAGCGGTTGAAAATTCGTGAAGAACGCGAGCGCATAACCCGCCGGGAGCCGTTTTGGAAGAAGAAAGAAAACTGGAACATCCTTGCCTCCGCCGTATTGCTTCTGATTGGGATTGCGGCCGATGCGGCGGACGGTGGTATTTTGGCGGTCGCTATGTATTTGGCGGTGATTGTGATCGGCGGTTATTCCCTGTTTTCGACGGGGCTGCGGAATTTAGCCCGCTTGCAGTTTGACATGAACACGTTAATGACGATCGCCATTCTCGGCGCAGCGGCGATCGGCGAATGGCAGGAGGGAGCGGTTGTCGTCATTTTGTTCGCCATTAGTGAAGCGCTCGAGCGCTACTCGATGGATCAAGCGCGGCGGTCGATCGCGTCGTTGATGGAAATGGCGCCCGCTGAAGCGATAATCCGGCGCGGTGCAGAGGAAATGACGGTTCCGGTCGAGGACGTTCGCGTCGGGGATGTGATGATCGTTAGACCGGGAGGGAAAATCGCCTTGGACGGCGTTGTCGTCAACGGGGCATCCACAGTTAATGAGGCGGCGATTACCGGTGAAAGCATGCCGTCGGAAAAAACAGTGGGTGATTCGGTGTTCGCCGGGACGTTGAACGGAGAAGGGTTTCTCGAAGTGAAAGTGACGAAGCGGACGGATGAAACGACGTTGGCGAAAATGATCGATCTCATCGAAGAAGCGCAAGCAGAACGAGCTCCGTCACAAGCGTTCATCGATCGGTTTGCCCGTTACTATACCCCGTTTATTATTATCTTTGCGCTATTTATTGCCATCGTGCCCCCGCTTTGGATGGGGGGCGCTTGGCTTGATTGGGTGTACCGCGGTCTTGCTGTTCTAGTCATCGGCTGCCCGTGCGCGCTCGTCATCTCGACACCGGTGGCGATTGTCACCGCTATCGGAAATGCAGCCCGGCGCGGCGTGCTCATCAAAGGAGGCGTGTATCTTGAACAAATCGGCCGGCTGCGAGCGGTTGCCTTTGATAAAACCGGGACGTTAACGAAAGGGAAACCGGCCGTAACCGATATCATCGTGTATGAAGGGAAGCGTGAACGACTGCTGGCAGTGGCTGCTGCCATCGAAAAACGGTCACAGCACCCGCTTGCTTCCGCTGTCGTTCGTCAGGCGAAAGAGGAGGGTGTTTCGTTTCTTGACGTGCCGGTTGATGAATTTCAGTCGTTAACAGGTCAAGGGGTGAAGGCTGTCGTTGGAAACGAAACGTACTACATTGGCAGTCCGTCCTTGTTTGTCGACATGCTCGGCCGTTTGCCGGATGAAGTGGAACAACGAATCGCCGCCTTCCGTCAAGAAGGAAAAACCGTGATGGCAATAGGCACTGCCAGTCGGCTTTTGGGGCTGATCGCTGCGGCTGATCAACTGCGGTCATCTGCGCCAGATACGATCAAAGCGATGCGGCGCCTCGGGGTTAAGGAAGTGGCTATGGTCACAGGCGACCACGAGCAAACCGCTCAAGCCATCGGCCGTCAAGCGGGCGTATCGGACATTCGTGCTGGACTGCTTCCTGAACAGAAGTTAGCAGCGATCCGTGAGCTGAAACAACGTTATGGCATGACGGCCATGGTCGGCGACGGGGTGAATGATGCCCCTGCCTTGGCCGCAGCCGATGTCGGTGTGGCGATGGGCGGAGCGGGAACGGACACCGCTTTGGAAACGGCTGATGTTGTGCTGATGGCTGACGATTTGCGTCAGCTTCCATACACCATCCGTCTCGGCAGCCGGACGCTTGCGATCATCAAGCAAAACATTGCCTTTGCATTAGGGTTAAAAGTGTTGGCGCTCATTGCTGCTGTGCCGGGCTGGCTCACCCTTTGGCTTGCGGTGTTCGCAGATATGGGGGCAACGCTGTTGGTGACATTAAACAGCATGCGCCTGCTGCGGGTGAAGGAGTAAGAAGGGGGCTGTCAGCACACAGTTTCAGGTTACATGTTTTGCTTGAGTAGCAGAAGCGGTCGACTTGATGGAGTGAAGCAAGAAAAAGACACGGGGTGAAATTGCATCCCGTGTCTTTTTGTCTGTCGTTAGTTAGGGTTTTACGCCTAACACCATGGTGGAAGCTCTCTTCGACATTCGGCTGATCAATCGAAAGAAAAGGGGAGATGGCTCCTATGCAAGATTCATTTTGACAAGGGGGAGCGGGTAGCTGTGGCTGCATCAAACTGAAGTTCATCATCAGGCGAGCGGTCCGTCCGTTTCCATTGGCATCGATGAGGATGAGTATATACGAACTAAAAATAGAAACGAGCGTCCAGTTGAATCGGATGAAGAGAAATGTCTGGAAAGCGGTGAGTGACCAAAGGAGAAATGAAAAAGGCTGCCCACCTAATATGGAGGGACAGCCAAAGAACGGTGAGGTCGTTTAGGCAAAGTAGCCAAGCTGCCGCAACGCTTCTTCGCTCATTCGATCCGGCGTCCACGGCGGGTTCCACGTCACTTGGACGCGCACGTCGCGGATGCCGTCGATTTGTTCAAGCGCCCGTTTGACGCCGCCGGCAATCGAATCATGAAGCGGGCAGCCGGGGGTCGTGAGCGTCATGAGCACATCGATATGGCCATCTTGAATTTGCAAATCGTAAATCAACCCTAAGTCGACTACGTTAATGCCAAGCTCCGGATCAATGACGGTTTTCAGCTGTTGAACGGCAAGTTCACGAACATCCATCGTTCATTTCCTCCTTGATCGTGATTCCCGAAAGGCCAAGAAGGCCAGGGGGGGTTCATCTCTTATGCTTGATGAAAAAGAAATGCTATCGTATGGTTTCTCAAATGGAAAAATGGCATGGCCGAGCGTCACCATCCTCGACGTCGCCAACGAGCCACCAACGGATTTCGTTATTTCCGGAAGACGGCTAAAATTGTTCCGGCAAACAAGACGCTTAATCCGGCGAATAGCGCCTGGGCAACGGCAAATAGCGGAACGTTGGCGAACAAAAGCGCCACCGCAGCCAACACCAAAGCGACAGTGAATAGAAGACACTGGATGGTAATCGACCGTTCATTCATCATTTGTTTTAACGTCGGCACGTTTTCTTGGCCGACTTTTTCACTGTAGCGGTGCGTCCACCATAAAAACGGCACGATTTTGAACAAATAGCCGACAATGCTAAAGATGATCCAGCCAAAAATGAATAGATAGACGATGATGCCAAGCAGCCGTCCACTGCCGACAACGACGGCGACCAAGGCCGCAACGTGCAATCCAAGGCCGATGGCGATGGCGAATAACGAAAACTGAAATGGACGGTCGAGCACTTTTTTCATCCGCTTTTGCAAAATGGTGTACACATGCCAAGCGAAAAGAGCGAATCCGGCTGTTAGCAAAGCGGCACCGATGGTCAACAATGCTCGGCCCGGCAAGAAGAGCCCTATTAGCGCCACTGCGATTCCGCTCGTGTATAACGCGTACACATAGCGTGCCGGCTGCATCGAAAAACCGTGAGCGAGCGAAAACATCGGCGCCATTTTATACGAAAAGCCCATAATGAGCAGCGTAAACCAGCCGCACAGCCCGAACAGCACGTGCAGGCCGAACACCATTTCATGGCTGTTGGCGCCAGTGGCGGCGAAAAAGTGAAACGTAAGCAATGCTCCGGCGGCGGCCGTCAGCAACAAAAACAGCAAGGAAGTCGCGACAAACAGCGTCATGACGGTTTTGTTTCCTTGTTGTTTCAATGTCATTGCCATTTGCCAAACAAACAGCACAATGCCAAAAAATAGAAGTAACCCAGGGAAAAACGCTTGGTTTGGCATAAACGCTAAGTTAGCGGTAAGCGTGACGATGCCGACAGCGGTGACGGCAAACTGCCAGAAACCGAGCCGCTCGCTCCAAATCGGTGTCAAAAAGGCAACCGGAACGAGCTGGTACATCGCCCCCATCGCCGCCATTAGGGCGAAGCCGAGCAAGGCCAAATGGGCCGCCGACCATACGAGCGGCAGCCGAAACGTACCGCCGCTCAGTGCAGGAACAGCCGCTAGCAGCACAAGCTGCGATACGGCAAGCGCCAACACGGCAAAAATGATAAAGGAAAACGGAAGGCGAATGTCCGTTTCCGTTCCGGTGCGGGTCGGAAACATAGTGCTCATCCTTTCGTAATCCGAATTTCAAAGCTGCCGTCTTCACGTGCAATTGTCTCGTGCCGGTAGCCGAGCTCATCAAGCTGCTCGTACAAAAACATCGGTCGGCGGTCGTTAATGATCGTCAATGTCTCACCAGGATTCATCTTAGCAAGGGCAGCGAGCGTCCGCATCATCGGCTGCGGCGGCTCGAGCCCGCGGTTATCGAGGATCATTGGTCTCCCCCCTGCTTGATGAACGTCACTTTCCAATGCTTTTTTTCGATTTGTTCCGCTTCGTACGTAAATCCTTTCGCTTTCATAATTGGAAACAACGGCAGTGGCTTGAACGGAGCATGCAAAATGAACGTATCGCCCGGCTGCAGCGGTTTAATGGCGTTCATAATTTTTTCAAACGGTTCTCGTTTTTGCCGCAAATCTTCGCGTACATCGAGTTCAATCGTTACACCCATGCATATTCTCCCCTTTTTGCTATTATGATAATCATTTTCATTGCTGGATGTTGTGATATAGCTCACAACCATGCGGTCAGAAAACGTTGTTTTTGCCGCTAGTTTGAAAAAGAGTGATGTTTTCCTCTGAATGAGTGATGTTTCTAAACGAACAATCATTTTCTCTCTCGATGGCTCTCAAGTGAAAGGAAAAGCCACATTTATCCAAGTTTCCTGCTGAGCCGCATTTGTTGTGAAATCCAAAGTCTCTCAGAAGATCAGTGCTTGACATCAATGGTTTTGGAGAGCGCTAAACATCAAGGTGTATCTATTAGAGAAGCGCCTTTTTGTGCAGCGGTTTTGATGAAATCGCCACTCTTTTAGACATACGGGGAATTAGAAAAAGATTTCTTTTTCAAGCGCTTCCTGGTCGATCAAATAAAAGCCGTGTTCATCGACATTGATCAACCCTTTCCGCTTCAGTTGGCTCAACGTTCGGCTGACTGTTTCGCGGGCGGTACCGATCATGTTGGCCAGTTCACGGTTCGTCACATGGGTAGTGAGGCGATACCATTTCCCTTGTTTGACAGCATTTGTCCGCGTCAATCGCAACAAAAGCAGCACGATTTGTTCGTACGTATTATGAAGCACTTGTGCTTCGAGCCGGTTTTGCAAGTCAACGATTTTCTCGCCCATAACGCGAAACAGTTTCATGCATAACTCAGGACTGGCCATCAGCACTTGTTCAAAATCATGGATCGGAATGGCGATCAATGTCGCTTCTTCCACCACTTCAGCATGGGCTGGGTACGTGCCTTTTAAGAAGAAGCCGGCGTGCGGAAACATTTCCCCTGTCTGCAAAATCGAGACGATTTGTTCTTTTCCGCTTAAATCAGTTTTGTAAATTTTTACAGTTCCAGAATGAATGAAATAGACACGTTCTAACGGATCGCCCTGCATAAAGACAAATGTCCGCGGCTTGTAGACGCGCACATGGGAAATGGAGACAAGCGATTCGAGTTCGTAATCGGACAGTTCGCGAAACAACGGAACCGTTTTTAAACGATCTTTCATCCAATGGTTCGCCATGGCGTTCTCTCCTTTAAAAATATGAAAAAAATGTGACAGCTGTTAGTTGGAACAGGTGGCAGCGGCTTTTGGAAATCCGCGCCGTTTCACCTTTTCTGTCTTCATTGTATAAACTCTCACACTTTAACGATGTGATATAAATCATAGTTGACATTTGTCTCGGCTCACAAACCGCTGAGCTCTAGAACGCTACAATGAGGGCGAAGTCAAGAGAAGGAGGTTGCTTCATATGGAAGTGAATCGAACGGTCCGCCCCAATATCCAAACGGGGCGGAAAACGACTAACAGTTTTCTTAAATCCATTCTCATTTTTACCATTTTAATTAGTTTTACTGTCCTGCTTGTCGGCGGGTATTGGATTTTTAAAGAAATGGCGCCAAGGCCGAAGGAGGTGCGCAGTGAAAGCGGCGAAGTGTTGATGACAAAAGAAACGATCATCGGTGGGCAAGCCGTCTTCCAAAAATACGGATTGATGGATTATGGCACAGTGCTTGGCCATGGGTCGTATATGGGGCCGGACTATACAGCGGAAGCGCTAAAAGTGTATACGGAAGGCATGCAAGATTACAAAGCGAAAGAACGGTATAACAAACCGTTTGCTGATTTAACGGATGATGAGAAGTCGATCATCCGTGAACAAGTCATTAAAGAAATGCGGAAAAACCGCTACAATCCGGTTACTGATGTTCTCGTCTTGACAGATGCGCAAGTATACGGGTTGGAAAAAGTGCGGGATTATTACCGCGATGTCTTCACCAATGGCGACGGCTGGGGATTGAAAAAAGGATTGATTAAAGAAAGCGACATGCCAAAAGCGAATCGTGCTTGGGTTGCCGATAGCGATCAAATCCAACAAATTGCCGACTTTTTCTTCTGGACGGCTTGGCTGTCGAGCACGCTAAGAATTGGCGACGAGATTACGTATACAAACAACTGGCCGTACTATGAGGATGCTGGCAATACGATGTCGTTTTCCGCGGTATGGTGGAGCGGTGCTAGTGTTACGATTTTGATTTTGTTTATCGGGATTATTTTGTACGTGTTCTATCGCTACCAATTAAGCATGCAAGAGGCGTATGCGGAAGGGAAGTTTCCGGTCATCGATTTACGGCGGCAGCCGCTGACTCCGTCACAAGTGAAAGCGGGCAAATACTTCGTCGTCGTATCGGCGCTCTTTTTCGTCCAAACAATGTTCGGGGCATTGCTTGCTCACTACTATACGGAACCGGACAGTTTCTTTGGCATCAACTGGATCTACGACATATTGCCGTTTAACATTGCCAAAGGGTATCACTTGCAGCTGGCGATTTTCTGGATTGCGACCGCATGGCTTGGCATGGGGATTTTCATTGCCCCACTTGTCGGCGGACAAGAACCGAAAAAGCAAGGATTGCTTGTCGATCTGCTCTTCTGGGCGCTTGTTGTCCTTGTCGGCGGCAGCATGATCGGTCAATGGCTTGGCGTCAACGGCTATTTAGGAAACGAATGGTTCCTCTTGGGCCATCAAGGTTGGGAATACATTGAGTTGGGCCGCATTTGGCAAATTATTTTAGTCGTCGGCATGCTCCTTTGGCTGTTCATCGTCTTCCGTGGCGTCAAACGCGGGCTGAAGCGGGAAAGCGACAAAGGCGGGCTCATTCACTTGCTGTTTTATTCAGCCATTGCCGTTCCGTTCTTTTATATCTTTGCGTTCTTTATTCAGCCGGATACGAACTTTACGATGGCTGACTTTTGGCGCTGGTGGATCATCCACTTATGGGTGGAAGGGATTTTCGAAGTGTTCGCCGTTGTTGTCATCGGGTTCTTGCTCGTTCAATTGCGACTCGTAACGAAAAAATCGACGGTTCGGGCGCTTTACTTCCAATTTACGATTTTATTAGGCAGCGGGGTCATCGGCATCGGTCACCACTATTATTACAACGGGTCGCCGGAAGTATGGATCGCCCTTGGCGCGGTGTTCTCGGCGCTCGAAGTTATTCCGCTCACGCTCCTTATTTTAGAAGCGTATGAGCAGTACAAAATGATGCGCGACGGTGGAGCCAACTTCCCGTATAAAGCGACATTCTGGTTCTTGATTTCCACAGCGATCTGGAACCTAGTCGGCGCGGGTGTGTTTGGTTTCTTGATCAACTTGCCGGCGGTCAGCTACTTTGAGCACGGTCAATTCTTAACACCGGCTCACGGTCATGCGGCGATGATGGGCGTATACGGCATGTTTGCGATCGCCGTGCTTCTTTACTCGCTGCGCAACATCGTCAAACCAGAAGCGTGGAACGACAAATGGCTGAAATTCTCTTGCTGGATGTTAAACATCGGCCTCGCCGGCATGGTTGTCATCACACTCCTTCCGGTTGGGATTTTGCAAATGAAAGAGGCGTTCATCCACGGTTACTGGGCGTCGCGTTCGCCTTCGTTCCTGCAACAAGACGTCGTACAAAACTTACTCCTTGTTCGCGCCGTTCCGGATACGATCTTTTTGATCGGTGTCGTCGCTTTGCTTGTCTTTGCCATCAAAGCGTTGTTCCATTTGCGCAAGCCGACGCACGGTGAAGGGGAAGAGTTGCCGGTGGCGAACTTGGCAGAGGAAGAATAACAAAAGGGCACAGCGGAATTCCGCTGTGCTTTTTATTGCGATGATTTTTGTTTGTGAGCGTTTTCATTTATCTGTGGCATTTGTCTGGCTGTACGCCTTCTTTTTCCTTTTGCTTTTCATGGCAAGGAAAACAGTACAACGTTTCTTTTCCTTCGCTGATGACGCCGTTTAAAAACCCATGCAAGCAATGGATCGGCTTGCCGCATTGCGCGCAAAAGCCAACAAGCTCTCCCAATCGCCATTTCTCCTTTCACGGGGATTGAAAATGTTCACCAGCCGACTGTGATGTTCGTCACTACTGTCTTAGGCGAAAGCAACTATGATAAGTATATAATTCATTATACTACAAAGGAGGCCAACGTTATGAGCCAATTTGCTGCAAAAATCCATGCACCGGATTATCCGCCGCGCGACCGCCATCCGGCGATTTTTCGATTGTTTGATAGCTTGAAACCAGGAGAAGTGATGGAGCTCACCAATGACCATGACCCGCGTCCGTTGCAATATCAATTTATGATGGAGCGTCCAGATCAGTTTACGTGGGAGTATTTAGAAGAAGGGCCAGATGTCTGGCGTGTGGCCATCGGCAAAAAATAAATCAACCCCCCCGTTAGGATTTCCGTCTGCAGGCGGAAATCTTTTTTTCATCCGTTCGTTATGGTACGGTAGGAGTAGACGATGTTCGGAAGGGGAATCGCGATGAAACGAACCATTGCTGGAGCGGTGCTCGCCGGTGGCCAGTCGCGCCGCTTTGGGCGGCCGAAGGCGTTTGCATTGCATCAAGGCGCTCCGTTTTTCACCTTGTCCGTTGCAGCGCTCGCTCCGATCGTTGATGAATTGTATATCATCAGCCATCCGTCGCTTGTTGATGAGTTTCGCCGGCAAACGGACATCCCGGTGTTGTTGGATATGGAGCGATACCGTGGCTGTGGGCCTCTTGCCGGGATTTATACGGCTATGGAATGGAGTCAATCCGACTGGGTGTTCGTCCTGCCGTGTGACATGCCGTATATGCGGAAAGAAGTGACGGAGCGGCTCGCTGCGTACGCCGACTCGGCGTTTGACGCCATCGTTCCGCTTCATGGCGACCGCACGGAGCCCCTCGTTGCCTTATACCACCAGCGGCTTGGTTCGGTGATTGCCGAACTGCTTGATGCCGGTGAACGGCGGATGACGGCGCTTCTTGACCGTGTTCGTGTCCGTTATGTCGATACGAATGAGCTTGCCCAAGAACAAAAAGTGTGGCGCAATGTGAATACACAACAAGAATACGAAAGCTGATCGGAGCTGCCGCATTAGCGGAAGGGAACGTCGCCTAGGTAGGTGTTGTCATTGCGCTTCATGGTCTGCTAAGTCACCAGCTTCCGAGGGGAATGGATGAATGAGCGAATGAATTTTCGTGTCTCACGATTGAATGGATGCGCCTTTTGTGTAGATATACAACCTAACGATTGACGAAGAAAAACTTTCTACTACATCAAATCGGCAAGAAAGAGGGGAAGCTGAGACTTAAATCGACAAAAAAGAATTTATTGTTTAATTTATTGAGGATGAGTCGTTTTTGTTCATTTCCTTCGCCCACTCAGCACTTTCGCAATGAT